>Ga0316204_10000236_pt1 | contig 228156 bp, 114 predicted proteins | sample 6monrhotite_MG_2_FD_205661 | JGI IMG/M metagenome (GOLD analysis project Ga0316204, IMG submission 205661) | Microbial mat bacterial communities from mineral coupon in-situ incubated in ocean water Damariscotta River, Maine, United States -... | ecosystem: Environmental > Aquatic > Marine >... | reverse complement strand
TTCCTTTGCTATGCGCCTCAGGCCTTTGGTTTCAGTCTCTGAGAGGGTAAAATTGACGGTGCTACCTGCAAAGGTTCGGACTTCAGGCCTTGTGTAGTCGGTAGGAAGGTTTAATACTTCCGGCATTTCCTGAAACTTGCTCAGCCAGAAGCTGCGCTCTTTGCTCAACCTTGCTCCTGCCTCTGCACCTTGCTGCCATTCTGAATAATCTTTGTACTGAAGCTTTAATGGGGGAAGCTGGGTTCCATTATAAAGCGACATGAACTCCTTTGTCAGGATTTCCATGGACACGCCATCACTGATGATATGGTGCATGTCGGTCATCAGAATATGATCCTGCTCACTGAGTTTTATTACTTCTGCCCGCAGTAATGGCGCCTTGGTTAGGTCAAAAGTGCGGACAAAACCCTGAACAAGACGGGTCGCCTCATTTTCATCACTGGCCTGATGCATTACCAATTCAAAGCCGAGTGCTTCTTCAATCACCTGAACCGGCTCCTCTTCCTGCATCACAAAACGGGTGCGGAAACTTTCGTGTCGGTCTATCAGGCTTTGAAAAGCCGCCTGAAGATTTTCAATGTTTAGCTCGCCATTCAGTCGCATTACCTGGGGCAGGTTATAGGTGACTGAATCGAGGTCGAACTGCTGTAAAAAGTACTGTCGCTTCTGGGCTGAACTTAGGGCATAATGGGCCTTGTTTTCAGCCTTGGGAATGGTGGTAGTACCCAGCTGCTCTTGTAATAGCACATGATGGGCCAGACTGCGGATATCTGTATATCTGAAAAAGTCTCGCAAGGAAACCTCGACCTGCAGCACTTTGCGGATTTTATTCACAGCCACGGTGGCTCTTAATGAGTGGCCACCTAGTTCGAAGAAGTTGGCAGCAACACTAATGTCTTCAGGGTTGAGTTTGAGTACAGTAGACCATATGGCCACCAGTTGTTCTTCCGTTTCATTGGCAGGAGCAACATACTCATCCAGGGCATGCAGCTCAGGGTTCGGCAGTGCTTTCCGATCTACTTTGCCGCTGGTGTTTAACGGGAAAGCCTCCAGCCACACCAGGTAAGATGGTACCATGTAGTCCGGCAGGTGATCGGACAAGTGTTTCTTCAATTCCGTTTTATCAAGCTCAACATCGGCCACATAATAAGCCACAAGGTATTGGTCGCTGCCCTTGCCTTTGGCTATCACCACAGACTCCCGGATGGCTTCATGTGACATCAAGCCAGCCTCGATTTCTCCCAGCTCTATTCTAAAACCTCTGAGTTTCACCTGGCTATCGGCCCTGCCCTGGAACTCAATATTACCATCGGGCAACCAGCGTACCAGGTCGCCAGTCTTGTACATCAACTCTCCTTCCGCATAAGGATTGGGTATAAACCGTTCCTGTGTCAAACTATCATTCCTCAAATACCCACGGGCAAGGCCCGATCCTGAGATATAGAGCTCGCCAGATACTCCAGTTGGAACCAGCTTATGATCCTGACTAAGCACATAGAAATGCGTGCCTGATATGGGCTTGCCGATGGGTATGGTCGCTGATCTTTCATCTACCGCTTTGACATTATAAGCTGAAGCAAATACGGTCGATTCAGTTGGTCCATAAACATGCATCAGACGATCTGGACCTAGTATTTCCAGCGCCTGACTGGTATGAGAGCGTGAAATCTGCTCTCCTCCGAACAGTATCTTTCTGAGGCCCTTCAGACTTTCAGGAGCCTCGGTCACCAGCAAATTGAACAAGGCCGTTGTCATAAAACTCACAGTCACTTTTTCCTCTCTTATGAGTTGGCCTATCTGCTGAATGTCACCAGACTTTTCAGGGGGGACCATGATCAGTGCAGCCCCGTTGGACAAGGCTGCATAAATATCAAACACGGAACCATCGAAGCTATAATTTGACAGTTGTAGCAGCTTATCCCCGGGCAATATTTCGAGGTAATCACCGCTCACGACTCGTGGAATGCTTTTATGCTCGATTAGCGTGCCTTTTGGCTTGCCTGTAGTGCCAGAGGTATAGATCACATAAGCTAGATCATCCAGAGCAATGGAAATGTCAGTATTCTCCGGTGAATATTCCTTTAGTTGCTGAGCATCGTACACCCAATGGTCCAATGCTGGTTCAGGATTTACCTGGCCCTCATGAATTATTAAAAAGCGAACAGCAGCATCGTCTAAAATGTACTCGATTCGTTTTTTCGGATACTTGGGGTCAATCGGCAAATAGGCTGCTCCGGTTTTTAGTACCCCGAGCATGGTGATGATCATCTGGGGGGAACGTTCGAAAAGCAGGGCTATCAGATCACCTTTGGCCACTCCCTTTTGCAGTAGCATGCGAGCCAATCGGTTAGACTGTTCATTCAGTGCCTGGTAGGTGAAATGGTCACCTGCGAAAATCAGGGCCGTATCTTTGGGTCTTTCGGCTACCTGATTTTGAAACAGGTCAAGGACTGTGTTTTTACTCTCAAAATCATTGCCCTGCAGGTTGAACTCATTAAGCAGTTGCTTACGCTCCGCCTCTCTGATGATCTCTATGTCTGCCAGTTTTATATGGGCATTGCTTAGCACATTAGCGGCAATTGATTCTAAATAGCCCGCAAAACGCCTTATGGTCTCAGTTGTAAGAAGATCAGTAGCAAAACCGATTGAAATGGAGAGTTGATTGCCATCTTCTATGGCTGTAAGCGTGAGGTCGAATTTTGAAGTTTTGGGTGTATCAGCTTGATAAGGGGCACTTTGCAAACCCTCTACGGCTGCTTCAGATGCTTCGGTAGTGTGATAGGTATATATCACATCAAAAAGCGGGTTGCGCCCCGTATCCCTATTAATCTCCAACTCATTAATCAGCTCTTCATATTGATAGGTCTGGTGATCAAAACAGGCCAGTGTAGCTGCTTTCACTTCTTCTAAAAACCCGGCAAAGGTCTTTTCACCCGTTGGATAATTGCGGAGTGGCAGTGTGTTGACAAACATGCCCACTATGCCTGAAAGGTCATCGTGAGGTCTGCCGGCTGTAGGAGTACCCATCACAATATCGTGCTGGCCAGTCAAGCGAGATAACAGTACATTGAACATGCTTAATACCAGCATGAACATGGTAGTACCCTCCTGCTGTGCCATCTGTTTGAGCCCACTGGTCTCTGATTCAGAAAGAGAAAAATGCACTATATCACCCTTAAAACTCCTTTCTAAGGGTCTGGCATAATCGGTGGGCAAATTGAGCACCTCCGGAAGGTCATCATATTGATTGAGCCAGAAATTTCGAGCTTTACTCAACTGTTGGGCCGCTTCATTGCCTTGCTGCCATTCAGAATAGTCCTTGTATTGAAGCCTCAAAGGAGGAAGTGCTGCTCCGTTATAAAGGGACAAAAATTCTCTTGACAGAATCTCCATGGATACACCATCACTGACAATGTGGTGCATGTCAATCATCAAAATATGGTCTTGCCCACTCACCTTGATGACTTCTGCCCTGAGCAAAGGAGCCTGGGTGAGATCAAATGGGCGTACAAAGTTTTGTACAAGATTGGTTGCCTCTTTTTCATCTCTGGCCTGATGCATTACCAATTCGAAGGCAAGTTCTTCAATCACCTGAACCGGTTCTTCTTCTAACATCACAAAGCGAGTGCGGAAACTCTCATGACGGTCTACCAGCCCTTGAAAGGCTTTTTCAAGGCGCTCCGAATCCAGGTCACCGGTTAGTCTCATCACCTGGGGCATATTGTAGGTGGTAGACTGCAGGTCAAACTGCTGCAAAAAGTACTGCCGCTGCTGGGCTGAACTGAGAGCATAATGAGCTTTTGCTTCGGCCTTTGGAATATTCGTCTCACCGAGTACGTCCAGCGTCAACACATGATGAGCAAGGCTGCGGATATCTGGGTATCGGAAAAAGTCTCGCAGCGACACCTCTACCTTCAAAGACTTTCGGATTTTATTGACCGCCACAGTAGCTCTCAGCGAATGCCCCCCCAGTTCAAAGAAGTTAACGGTCACACTGATGTTTTCCGGAGGCATTTTTAATACTGCAGACCAAATGGCCACCAATTGTTCTTCCGTTTCATTGGCTGGTGGCACATGGCTTTCCCTGGTTCCCAACTCTGGATCAGGCAGCGCTTTCCTGTCAAGCTTGCCACTTACGGTAAGTGGAAATACCTCTAGCCAGACATAGTGCATGGGCACCATGTAGTCGGGTAGGTTTTCTGAAAGAAAGGCCTTTATGTCAGAGGTATCGATCTCGGCATTCGTTACATAATAGCCTACCAGGTATTGATCGCTGCCTTGCCCCTTGACCAGCACTGCTGCCTCACTGATTTGCTCATGAGATGCCATTCGTGCTTCAATCTCACCCAGTTCTATTCTGTACCCACGGATCTTTACCTGATCATCTGCCCTGCCTATAAAATCGATAGTGCCATCGGGTAGCCAGCGTACCAGGTCACCTGTCTTGTACATCCGTTCTCCTTCGGCATAGGGGTTAGGAAGGAAGCTTTGCTGGGTCAGGGCCTCATTGTTGAGGTAGCCTATAGCAAGGCAATCTCCACTGAGGTACAGCTCTCCAACAGCGCCTTTCGGCAACAGCTCTTGCTGGGCACCCAGCACATAGGCCCTGGTATTCCCGATGGGCTTGCCGATGGAGATTTTAGCTGAAGGCTGATAGACCACACGCTGCATGGTGGTAGTTACCGTAGCTTCTGTAGGGCCATACTTGTTGTAAAACTCATACTGCTGGTTGAACTTTGAAGCAAGGAGGGGACTACATACCTCCCCACCAGTTACTATCCTTTTCAGACTGTTTTCGCCCGTTAATTCCAGCCCTTCCAGGAAGGAAGGAGTAGCATGTAAATGGGTTACCTGCTGGGCGATCAGGTATTGATTGAATTGCTCACTGTCTCCTATGGTATCTTTGTCAATCAGTATCAGGCTATTTCCAGTCAAAAGCGCCAGCCATACCTGCTCTACAGAGGCATCAAAAACTATGGTGGAAAACTGTAGGACACGCTCGTCTGAATCCAGGTTAAAACTCTCTTTTTGTGAATAGATCAGGTTGACAACCGATTGATGCCCGACCATTACTCCTTTGGGCTTGCCGGTAGAGCCTGAGGTGTATAGCACATAGGCCAGTGGGTTCGCGGGTAAGACGGGATTCGTCATTGGTAATTTCTCTACTTGCTCGTCAGAGAGGTAAAGACATTCAATATCACTCCACTTCTTATCGGCAATCAACAGTGCAGCCTTGCTCTCTTTCAGTATTTGCCTGCGCCTGCCTTCAGGTTGGTCAGGGTCTAGTGGTACATAGGCATGACCCGCCTTCAAAATTCCGATGATGGCTACGATCATGGCAGTAGACCTGTCCAGCATCATCCCCACCACTGCGTCAGAAGGCAGTTCTTTTTCCCTCAGAACATGGGCCAGTTGGTTGGCCTTTTCGTTGAGTTGCCTGTAGGTAAGCTGCTCTTTATGGAAAGACAGGGCGATGGATTCCGGAGACTTTTCAACCTGCTCTTCAAAGCCTGCTACCAGGTTTTGATCTTTGGGATAAGAGAGTTTTGTGTCGTTAAAACTCCATAACAGTTCCTTTTTCTCCTCCGTGCTCAGGAAGTCTATCTCGGCCAGTTTTATGCCGGGGTTGTTAGCAATTGCTGTGGCAATGCTTTGGAAGTAGCCTGCAAATCGTTCGGCCGTGTTGTGGTCAAACAGGTCAATGGCATAGCTCATCGAAATGTGCATTTGCCCGTCATGCTCACTGGCCCTTAAGGTCAGGTCAAATTTTACCTGTTCCTCTACTTTTTCTTCATAGCCTTCACTTTGTAGGCCAGATACGGCAACCTCATCAGCAGCTTCAGCATTTTGGTAGGTGTACAACACATCAAAGAGCGGGTTGCGCCCGGTGTCACGATTAACTTCCAGTACATTGACCAGGTCTTCATATTGGTAGGCCTGATGATCGAAACAGTCCAGGGTTGTTGCCTTGACTTCTTCTAAAAACCTGGCAAAGGTCTTTTCTCCTGTTGGGTAATTTCGCAGTGGCAGGGTGTTGACAAACATGCCCACTATGCCGGAAAGGTCATCATGAAAACGACCAGCCGTTGGTGTTCCCACCACAATGTCTTGCTGGTTGGAAAGACGGGACAACAGCACATTGAAAATGCCAAGGGTTAACATGAACATGGTGGCTCCCTGCTCATTGGCCATCCGTTTTAACGCTTCCGTTTCAGCTTCAGGCAATGTGAAAGACAGGCTGTCTCCGGAAAAGCTTCTGACTTCTGGTCTTTCGTGGTCAGCCGGTAGAGTAAGCACCTCAGGCAGTTCCTGGTACTGACCCAGCCAGAAGTCGCGAGCCTTCTCTAATTTTCGGCCTGCCTCATCTCCTTGTTGCCATTCAGAATAGTCTTTGTATTGGAGTTTTAGATCAGGAAGTGCGGCTCCATTATATAGGGATAAGAACTCCCTTGACAGAATCTCCATGGATACACCATCACTTATAATATGATGCATATCGCACATCAGCACATGTTCTTCTCCTGAAAGCTTAATTATTCCAGCCCTGAGCAAAGGAGCCTGGGTCAGGTCAAAAGGCCGTATAAAATCTTCAACCAAGGCAGGAACTTCCTCCTGACTTGTTTCAAATACTTCAAGCTTAAAATCCAGCTCCTGGTCAACGACCTGAACAGGCTCATCTTCCAGCATTACAAAGTGGGTACGGAAGCTCTCATGACGGTCTACCAAGCCTTGAAAAGCCTCTTGTAGTTTTTCAATGTCGAGGGTACCTCGCAGCCTCATCACCTGGGGCATATTGTAGGTGGTAGACTGCAGGTCGAACTGCTGCAAAAAGTACTGCCGCTGCTGAGCTGAACTGAGAGCATAATGGGCTTTTGCTTCGGCCTTTGGAATATTCGTCTCACCAAGTATGTCAAGCGTCAACACATGGTGGGCCAGGCTACGGATGTCTGGATAGCGGAAAAAGTCTCGCAACGACACCTCTACCTTCAAAGACTTTCGGATTTTATTGACCGCCACAGTAGCCCTCAGCGAATGGCCGCCCAGTTCAAAGAAATTAACAGTCACACTGATGTTTTCCGGAGGCATTTTTAATACTGCAGACCAAATAGCCACCAATTGCTCTTCCGTTTCATTGGCTGGTGGCACAAGTTCGTTTCTTGTTCCTAACTCTGGATCAGGCAGCGCTTTCCTGTCAAGCTTGCCACTTACAGTGAGTGGGAATACCTCCTGCCATACAAAGTGAATGGGCACCATATAGTCCGGTAGGTTTTCTGAAAGAAAGGTCCTTATGTGTTGCTTATCGATTTCGGCATTCGCTACATAATAGCCTACCAGGAATTGATCGCTGCCTTGTCCTTTCACCAGCACTGCCGTCTCGCTGATCTGCTCATGAGATGCCATTCGTGCTTCAATCTCACCCAGTTCTATTCTATACCCTCGGATCTTTACCTGATCATCTGCCCTGCCTATAAAATCGATAGTGCCATCGGGTAGCCAGCGTACCAGGTCACCTGTCTTGTACATCCGTTCTCCTTCGGCATAGGGGTTGGCAAGAAAACTCTGATGGGTCAGGGCCTCATTGTTCAGGTAGCCTAAAGCAAGGCAATCGCCACTGAGGTACAGCTCTCCAACAGCGCCTTTGGGTAACAGCTCTTGCTGGGTACACAGTACATAGGCCCTGGTATTGCCGATGGGTCTGCCGATGGAGATTTTACTTGCCAGGTGCTGATCGGCCACCCGCTGCATAGTAGTGGTAACGGTAGCTTCTGTGGGGCCATACTTGTTGTAAAACTCATACTGTTGGTTGAACCGTGAAGCAAGGAGAGGACTACAAACCTCCCCGCCAGTTACTATCCTTTTCAGGCTGTTTTCGCCCGCTAATTCCAACCCTTCCAGGAAGGATGGTGTTGCATGTAAATGGGTCACCTCCTGAGCAATCAGGTATTGATTGAATCGCTCACTGTCTCCTATGGTGTCTTTGTCAATCAGCACAAGGCTATTACCAGTCAAAAGTGCCAGCCACACCTGCTCTACAGAGGCATCAAAAACAATGGTGGAAAACTGTAGGACACGCTCGTCTGAATCCAGGTTAAAGCTCTCTTTTTGTGAATAGATTAGGTTGACCACCGATTGATGTCCGACCATTACTCCTTTAGGCTTGCCGGTAGAACCTGAGGTGTATAGCACATAGGCCAGAGGGTTCGCGGGTAAGACGGGGTTGGTCTTTGGTGATTTTTTAATGGCCTCAATCGAGATGTCCAGACATTCAATACCAGGTTTAATTTCACGCCACTTCTTATCGGTAATCAATAGTGAAGCCTTGCTCTCTTTCAGTATTTGCCTGCGCCTGCCTTCAGGTTGGTCAGGGTCTAGTGGTACATAGGCATGGCCCGCCTTCAAAATCCCGATGATGGCTACGATCATGGCAGTAGACCTGTCCAGCATCATTCCCACCACTGCGTCAGATGGCAGTTCTTTTTCCCTCAGAACATGAGCCAGTTGATTGGCCTTTTCGTTGAGTTGCCTGTAGGTAAGCTGCTCTTTATGGAATGACAGTGCGATCGATTCCGGAGCCTTTTCAACCTGCTCTTCAAAGCCTGCTACCAGGTTTTGGTCTTTGGGATAAAGGAGTTTTGTATTGTTAAATTCTGCTAGCAGTTCCTTTTTCTCTTCCGTGCTCAGGAAGTCTATCTCGGCCAGTTTTATGCCGGGATTGTTAGCAATAGCTGTGGCAATGCTTTGGAAGTAGCTGGCAAATCGTTCGGCCGTACTGTGGTCAAAAAGGTCGGTGGCATAGCTCATCGAAATGTGCATTTGCCCGTCATGCTCACCGGCCCTTAAGGTCAGGTCGAATTTTACCTGCTCTTCTACTTTTTCTTCATAGCCTTCACTTTGTAAACTGCTAACGGCTACCTCATCAGCTGCTTCAGCATTTTGGTAGGTGTACAGCACATCAAAGAGCGGATTTCGCCCTGTGTCACGATTGACTTCCAGTGCATTAACCAGGTCTTCATATTGGTAGGCCTGATGATCGAAACAGTCCAGGGTTGATGTCTTGACTTCTTCTAAAAACCTGGCAAAGGTCTTTTCTCCGGTAGGGTAATTTCGCAGTGGCAGGGTGTTGACAAACATGCCCACAATACCTGACAAGTCATCGTGAAAACGACCAGCCGTTGGCGTTCCCACCACAATGTCTTGCTGGTTGGAAAGACGGGACAAGAGCACATTGAAAATGCCAAGGGTTAGCATAAACATGGTCGCTCCCTGCTCATTGGCCATCCGTTTTAACGCTTCCGTTTCAGCTTCAGGCAATGTGAAAGACAGGCTGTCTCCGGTAAAGCTTCTGACTTCTGGTCTTTCGCGGTCAGCCGGTAGAGTAAGTACCTCAGGTAGTTCCTGGTACTGACCCAGCCAGAAGTCACGAGCCTTTTCTAATTTTTGGTCTGCCTCATCTCCTTGCTGCCATTCAGAATAGTCTTTGTATTGGAGTTTTAGATCAGGAAGTGTCGCTCCATTGTATAGGGACAAAAACTCCCTTGAAAGGATCTCCATGGACACACCGTCACTGACAATGTGGTGCATGTCAGTCATCAAAATATAGTCTTGCCCACTTACCTTGATGACTTCTGCTCTAAGCAAAGGAGCCTGGGTGAGATCAAAAGGCCGTATAAAACCTTCAACCAATGCAGGAACTTCCTCCTGACTAGTTTCAAATACTTCAAGCTTAAAATCCAGCTCTCGGTTAATGACCTGAACGGGCTCATCTTCCAGCATTACAAAGCGGGTACGGAAGCTTTCGTGACGGTCTACCAGCCCTTGAAAAGCCTCTTGTAGTTTTTCAATATCGGGGGTACCTCGCAGCCTCATCACCTGGGGCATATTGTAGGTGGTAGACTGTAAGTCGAACTGCTGTAAAAAGTACTGCCGCTGTTGGGCTGAACTCAAAGCGTAATGGTCTTTCTCAGGTGCCTGTGGAATGACGGTAGCCCCCAATTGCTCTTGGGCGAGCACATGATTGGCCAGGCTGCGGATGTCTGGATAGCGGAAGAAGTCTCGCAACGACACTTCCACTTGCAGGACTTTCCGAATCTTATTTACGACCACCGTAGCCCTTAAAGAATGTCCCCCGAGTTCGAAGAAGTTACGGGTAGTGCTGATCTTTTTCTGATCAAGGTTGAGCACTTCAGACCAAATCGCTAACAGCTGTTTTTCAGTAACCCCGACAGCTTCCGTATGGTCGTCATGTTGTTCAAATTCTGGCTCAGGTAGGGCCTTTCTATCCAATTTGACCCCGTTAGCCGTCATGGGCATTTCATGCAAATGCACATAATGAGCCGGGATCATATAATTGGGCAATACGCCTCTCAGGTAGTTTCTGATGTAGGACACCAGCAGGCGATTTTCAGACACATAATAGGCCACCAGGTGTTTTTCTACCCCCTCACCTCTAGCCAGAACCACCGCCTCTTGGATGCCGTCACATGATAATAGGTGACTTTCAATCTCTTGGAGCTCAATGCGGACACCTCTGATTTTTACCTGGGCATCTACTCTGCCCAAAAACTCGATAGTGCCATCGGGTAGCCATTTTGCCAGGTCGCCCGTTCGGTACATTCTCTTACCAGAAACCAAGGGGTTTTCTACAAATTTCTCCCGGGTAAGTTCCTCATCTCCCAGGTAGCCTCTGGCCAGCCCTTTTCCTGAAACACAGAGTTCCCCAGCCACACCAACGGGGCACAAACTCCCCACTTTATTCAGTATAAACACCTGCCTGTTGGCAATGGGCCTACCCAGCAGTGAGGTATTGACCAGGTCATTGATCTGGTTATAGGTGATGCACACGGTGGACTCAGAAGGGCCGTAGGTATTATAGATGCGGTGATTTTGAATCAGGCGGTCTACGTGACCTGCCAATAGCAAGTCTCCTCCACTGATGATCACCCTGAGGCTTTCCAGTGACTGATCCAGGCTGTTTAGGGCATTTAAAACCGGTGGTGTGGTAGAGAGTATGCTGACTTTAGTTTCTTGAATGGCCCTCGCCATGGCCTCAACATCACGCCCACCAAGTGGTAGTACCACCAAAGTTGCCCCGGCAACAAGTGCAGGAAAAATCTCCTCTACGGCCGTGTCAAAAGTCAATGAGGATTGATGAATTACCTTGTCATTTTGGGCCACTGAGAAGTAGTCTTTGAATGTCAGGGCATAGTCCAGCAGGGAGGCATGCTCTACCATTACGCCTTTCGGAATGCCCGTGCTGCCAGAAGTATAGATGATGTAGGCCAGCTGATTGGCCTGAATGTCCAATTCGGGATTTTGCCCGGAATGCCCCTTAATGAGTGACTCATCAGCCGAAAGATCCACTGTCTCGAAATCTGACCTGCCTGCTTCCAGGGCCTTGCTTATGTCAGTGATCATCAATCTAAGGCCGGATGCCTTGACGATCTTGTCAACCCTGTCAATGGGGTAATCAGGATCGAGCGGAACAAAGGCTGCACCTGCTTTCAGGATGGCCAGCAGGCTTATGATGCATTTGGGCGATTTTTCGAGGTAGAGCCCTATGCTTTCTTCCTGCTTGGTGTTCTTCTCTTCCAGCAGATAGTTGGCCAATTGATTGGCACTGACATTGAGAGACTCATAAGTAAGCAAGGTCCCTTCAAAAAGTATGGCCGCCTCTTCCGGCTGAGCCCCGGCTCGTTTTTCAATCAGGTCCACCACCGTTCCATCCCATTCGTAATCGATGGCAGGCTGATTGAACAGATTCAGTATTTGCGACTGCTCTTCTGTAGGCAGCATGTCAATGGCTGAAAGCTGAATTTCCTGATTGGCAGCCACCTCTTTTACTATTCGCTCAAAGTATCCACCAAAACGTTCAATGGTGTCTTTATTGAAGAGGTCTGTAGTATAATTCAACGAAACATAGAGCTGTTCGTCATTCTCCATGGCGGAAAATGAAAGGTCAAATTTTGCGATTTCTACCCCCTCCTGTTCAAAGGGAACTGATTGCAAGCCGTCTACTGATGTGGTTTGTCCTTCTTCGAAAATGTCATAGCTATACATGACATCGAAAAGTGGATTGCGGCCAGTATCACGGTTGACCTGCAGGTCATTGATCAGTGATTCGTATTGATAGCCCTGATGATCGAAGCAGGCCAAAGTTGAAGCTTTAACTTCCTGCAGAAAGGCCTTGAATGTCAGTTCTCCTGCTGGATAATTACGCAAAGGAAGTGTGTTTACAAACATGCCTACAATACCCGAAAGGTCATCGTGAAACCTTCCGGCTGTGGGGGTGCCTACCACAATGTCTTGCTGATTGGAGAGCCTTGAAAGCAATACATTGAAAAGGGACAGCACCAGCATGAACATGGTGGTTTCTTCCTCCCTGGCAATTTGTTTTAGACGGCTGGTGTCTGATTCTGAAAGATGAAAACTCACCGTTTCGCCCTCGGCACTTCTCTCTGCAGGTCTGAGGTGATCGGTAGGCAAATCCAACACTTCAGGCAGTTCCTGATATTGATCGAGCCAGAAACTGCGCTCCTGAATTAGCTTTTGATGGGCTTCTTCACCTTGCTGCCATTCAGAGTAATCTTTGTATTGAAGCGGCAGTGCTGGCAAAACTGTGCCATTATATAGCGCCAAAAGCTCATCGGTAAGGATGCCCATGGATGTGCCATCACTGATGATGTGATGCATGTCTGTCATCAGGATATGGGTGCTCTGATCGATTTTTATTACTTCAGCCCTGAGTAGCGGTGCTTTTGTAAGGTCAAAGGAGCGAATGAAATTTTGCGCAAGCGGTGCTGCTTCCTGGTCGCTTTTAGCACTATGCACTGCCATATCAAAAGCCAATTCTTTCTCAATCACCTGTACCGGCTCCTCTTCGAGCACAACAAAGCGAGTGCGGAAGCTTTCGTGCCGATCTACCAAAGTCTGCAAAGCAACTTTCAACTGCTCAAGGTCCAATGCTCCTTTTAGCTTCAACACCTGGGGCAGGTTATAGGCAACTGACTCTGAGTCAAATTGCTGAAGAAAATAGAGTCGCTTTTGGGCTGAGCTTAGCGCATAATGCGCTTGTTCACTGGCCCGGGGAATGGTGATCACCCCCAGCTGGTCTTTTTGCCGCACATGATTGGCGAGGCTGCTGATATCGGCATGGCGGAAAAAGTCGCGTAGAGAAACTTCTACCTGCAAGACTTTGCGGATCTTATTTACTGCCACCGTTGCCCTTAAGGAATGCCCGCCTAACTCAAAGAAGTTGGCCCTGGTGCTGATGACATCAGGCGTAATTTTTAATACTGATGACCATATGTCAACCAACTGCTTTTCAGTAGCATTGGCAGGCGGCACATAGGCCTCATCTGCCACTAATTCAGGGCTTGGGAGTGATTTTCTATCCAGCTTACCTGCTGAAGTGAATGGGAGTGCTTTGAGCCAAACAAAGTAGGACGGCACCATGTACTCTGGCAGCCTTTCCGAAAGGTGTTGCCTGAGTGCCGTTGATTCCAGGGCAAGCTCTGAGGTATAGTAGCCTACCAGGTACTGATCGCTCTTCTCACCCCTCACCAATACTGCCGCTTCTTTTACCTCAGGGAAATTGCTGAGCTGATGCGCTATCTCACCGGGCTCAATCCTATAGCCTCGCACTTTTACCTGGTCATCGGTTCTTCCTGAATATTCGAGGTTGCCATCGGGCAGCCAGCGAACCAGATCACCTGTTTTGTACATCAGTTCTCCTTCGGCAAAGGGGTTAGGCACAAAATGCTTGCGGGTCAGGTCACCGTTGTTCAGGTAGCCCATTGATAAGCCCCTACCCGCTATGTGCAACTCACCCCGAACCCCTATGGGCTGTAGGTTCATGTACTGGTCCAGTACAAAGAGTTGAATGTTATCTAATGGCTGGCCTATCGGTACATTGTGCCTTGCGCCCAATGCTGCCGTTGAGTAGGCACAGCTATAAATGGTGGCTTCTGTGGGGCCATAAATGTTCTCTAATTCAATGTCTGTGTTCAGCTTATTAAATCGCCTTACCGTGCTTACCGGCAATGCTTCTCCGGCCAGGAATATGTACTTCAGACTTTCAATTCCGGCAGTACCATTTTGCTCCAGTTCATCGAGCAGCACCGAAAACATAGAGGGCACAAAATTGATGTGGGATACACCATAACGCTCAATGGCCTTCACAATCGAAGCAGGGTCTCCCTCTTTTTTATCGGGTAGCAAAGCCAATGCTCCTCCCGAGAAAAGCCAGCCAAACAGCTCGGCACAGGACACATCAAAAGTAAAGGTGGTTTTTAGCAGATAAGTGCTTCCATCAAGAGGGTAGCGAGACTCCAGACTTTGAATGATGTTGTATAAAGATTGGTGTCCTACCTCCACCCCTTTAGGCTTGCCTGTAGAACCTGAAGTGTAAATGACATAAGCCGCATCTTCAGGCTTAACCTTGATCTCTGGCAATTGGCCATCAAAACCCATAAGTTCCGGAAGTGTTTCCTCCAGATCAATCACCTTTGTTTCGACCCCAGGTGCACTGACTTTGTTGGCTGCGGCTCCCCTACTTACCAGGCAGGTCAAAGCGGCATCTTCTGCTATGTATTGTACACGTGCCGCTGGATAACTAGTGGCAATTGGCACATAAGATGCCCCGGTTTTTAATACGGCCAAGATGAAGACAACCAGCCATTGGTCTCTTTCAAGCATGATGCCTACTCTACTGCCCTGGCCCACGCCTATTGCCAATAAGCAGGTCGCAGCACCATCAATCAGTCGGTTCAATTCCTTATAAGTCAGTTCGCCTTCTTCAAATTTCAGCGCCTGGGTATCGGGGTTTTGCTCAAGCTGTCGGCTGAACAAAGAGAGTACCGTTTCACCTTCCGGAAATTCCGCTGTGCTGTCGTTGAAGCGCTCTATTAATTGCTGCTGCTCTTCAGGGGCTAAAATCTCTATATCAGCCATTCTGACTTCAGGTCTGGCAATAACCGCAGCGGCAATGGCCTGGAAATAACGGGCGAAACGCTCTATGGTCTCCCGGGTAAATAAGTCGGTGGCATAATTGAAGGAAACGAAGAGGTGATCCTCGTCCTCTCCAACCGACAAGGAAAGGTCAAATTTTTCTGAACTATCACCTCCCTCATCAAAGGCCTCACTCTGTAACCCTTCAACCTCTATCTGATTGGAAGATTCAATGTTGAAATAGGTATACATCACATCGAAGAGCGGATTGCGGCTGGTGTCGCGGTTAACTTGTAGGTCATTGACCAGTGCTTCGTACTGATAGGTCTGGTGATCAAAAGCGTCTAGTGTGGCGTGCTTCACTTCTTCTAAAAAGGAGGTGAAAGATTTATCTCCTGAAGGGTAATTCCGCAAAGGAATTGTATTGACAAACATGCCCACCATGCCGGAAAGGTCATCGTGAAACCTACCGGCTGTAGGTGTACCAATCACAATGTCTTGCTGGTTGCAGATGCGGGATAACAGCACATTGAAAACTGAAAGCATTAGCATAAACATGGTGGTGCCTTCTGCCTGCGCCATTTGCTTCAGGGCTTGTGTCTCTGCTGTGGAAAGTTTGAGGTAGACACTGTCTCCATTGAAACTCTTTTCATCGGGCCTGGCATGGTCAGTCGGCAGGTTGAGTGTCTCGAGCATGTCCTGGTAAGAGTCGAGCCAGAAGCTGCGCGCTTTGCTCAACTTTTCCAGGGCCTCTTCGCTTTGCTGCCATTCGGAGTAGTCTTTGTACTGCAGTCGCAAGGCGGGTAGAGACTCCCCATTGTAAAGCGACATGACCTCCTCAGTCAGTATTTGCCTTGACGTGCCATCGCTGATGATGTGATGCATGTCGGTCATGAGGATGTGCTCCTCTTCGGATAGTTTTATCACACCGGCTCTTAGAAGAGGGGCCTGGGTAAGATCAAAGGGTTGAATAAAGTTTTCTACAAGCTGCCTCGCCTCATTTTCATCACCGGCATGATGTATGGCCAATTCAAAATAGAGGTCTTTTTCAATCACCTGAACAGGCTCTTCTTCCTGCATTAAAAAACGGGTACGAAAGCTTTCATGCCTGTCTACCAGGCCTTGAAAGGCGGTTTGCAGGCGCTCCATGTCCAGAGACCCTCGCAGCTTTATGACCAGAGGCAGGTTGTAGGCCACCGACTGCAGGTCGAACTCTTGTAAGAAATACTGGCGTTTCTGCGCTGAGCTCAACGCATAATGGGTCTTCTCTATGGCAAGTGGTATGGTGGTGTTGCTCAGTTGCTCCTGAGACTGCACATAGGTGGCCAGGCTGCGGATGTTAGCGTTGCGGAAGAACTCTCTCAAAGGCACTTCTACCTGCCAGATTTTGCTGATTCTGTTTACCACCACTGTGGCCCTTAATGAATGGCCTCCTAATTCGAAAAAGCTGCGTGTAACACTGATCTGCTCCTTGTTCAGCTTCAACACTTCAGACCATACGTCTAACAGTTGCTCTTCTGCCTGATTGGCTGGTGCCACAAAGTGATTGTCTGTACTGATTCCGGGCTCGGGCAGTGCCTTCATATCTACCTTGCCATTGGCATTGAGGGGCAACTCATTCAGGTACATGAAGTAACCGGGTACCATATAATCAGGCAGCTTTTCAAGCAGGTAATTTCTGATCTCTGTCGCTGTCAGTTCCTCATCAGCCACATAGTACCCTATCAGGTGAGTATCTTCTGAATGCTGCTTTGCCTGTACTGCCGATGCCTTGATTTCAGGATGTGTGACCAGGCTGTTCTCTACCTCTCTTAATTCAACTCTGTTGCCTCTGATTTTTACCTGACTGTCTATCCTGCCTTTGAATTCAATCAACCCATTAGGCAAAATTCTACCCAGATCGCCAGACTTGTAGTACCGTCTGGCTTCTCCGGAAATACCCTTTACAAAGGTGCGGGACGTTTTCTCTTCATCCTGCCAATAACCCAGCGCCAGGTAGTCACTTTGGCATATGACCTCTCCATATTCGTAAACATCGGCCAATTCATGGTTTTGCCTGTATATGGCCACATTGGTCTTATCTACAGCATAGCCTAAGGGTACCACGCTACCGTAAAGGCTGGTTTCTTTGTCAATGAAGTACTGTAAGCTGAGCGATGACTCGGTTGAGCCTAAACCGTTGAGCAGCAGGCACTGATCAGAGAAATGCTTTTGGTAGTAAGCTACATCGCTGGATAAAGCAGCTTCGCCACCCCAGACTACCAGGCGCAATGAGTTGCATTTTTCTTCATGGTTGAGAGCCTGTATGAAGTAGCGAAAAACCGAAGGGGTAGAGTGGTAGATGGTGAGTTGCTGGTCTTCTATGAATTCTTTCAGCCTTTCAATCCCCTGTTGTTTGATATCATAAGGGTAAATGGTGGCTCCATTCAGTAAGGCTCCATAGATGCTCATTTTCGAGGCATCGTGGCAATAATTCGAGAGTCCGGTCAATCGATCTTCCGAACTGATGTGAAGGGCATTGGTGTAAATGCGGCAAAAATGCAGGGCGTTTTTATGCGATTGCATGACCCCCTTTGGTTTGCCGGTAGAACCAGAGGTGTATAAAATATAGCAGAGGGAGGCTGGCTCTATTTCCACTTCTACCGGTTGGTCGCCCATGTCCTCATCAATGGCCTCAATATTGATTAATTGCACGGCTATGTCGAGGTCGGACAATATCTCCTTTGCAAACTGGTAATGGGTTTCTTCTGTCAAAAGGACATCAGCATTACTGTCTTCAATGATGTCAACAATCCGCTGTTTTGGGTAGGTAGGATCGATAGGGACGTATGCACTGCCTGACTTCAGGGTACCCAGCATGCCATTGATCATGTTAGCGCCATGGCTGAACAACAGCGCAGTTGTAAGCACCTGATCAGTTTTCACGGCCATTTGAGACCTGGCATTCAAGAGGCAACGGGCAGTATGATTAGTCTGCTCATCTAATTGCCTGTAGGTCGTGGTGGTGGCACGCGTATTGATGGCAATATTTTCAGGGTACTTTTGGGCTATTTTTGCGAAACGCTCAGGAATGGATTGCTGTACCTCTTTAGCGGCAAAGGTTATGAAGCGGTTTTTGGGGCTGACGCTGTTTTTTGCCTTAGGCAGTGCCTTCTGGCTGAAGATTGAAAAATCGCCAATTCGCCTGTCGGGAAACAGGACTATTTCGTTGATTAAGTTTCGGAATTCACCGAAGATATAGCTGATGGTTTCTCTCTTAAAGAGGCTTTGTTTGTAAACACAGTTGAGGTGTAATTTTTTGTCATTTTCCTGTGCATATAGGTTGATGTCAAACTTGGAGGTCATTTGACCCGATGGGTCGGGTTGAATGTCTACCGCTCCTTGTTCCTCTGAGCTTTCCTGCTCCTCTTCCGATCCCTCCTCGCCAAAGTTGAGCAAGTTGAAGAACACATCGAACAAAGGGTTCCGGTTCAGGTTTCTGGCCAGGTTTAATTCTCCCAGTAAGTCTTCATATTGATAGTCCTGGTTTTGGAATACCTCAAGGGTATTGACCTTTACTTCGTTGATAAATTCTGTAAAGGTTTTATCTCGTTTCGGATAGTTGCGGTAGGCCAGGGTATTCAAAAACAGTCCCACAATACCTTCTAAATCGGCATGGTGGCGATTGACCATTGGGGAGCCAATGATGACATCTTCCTGATTGCAGAGGCGACTGAGTAATACATTGTAGGCAGAAAGCAGAAATGAGAACAGTGTGACTCCAGGGTGTTTTTGGATAAATGACCTTATTTTTTCAGACTCAGCTTCGCTGAATTCTATTGAAAAACTGGCTCCTTTCGAATGTTGGCTGGCTCCTCTTTCATAATCCAGAGGAAGGTTCAACAAGGGCAAGTCACCAGACATTTGTGACAGCCAATAGTCCTTTTGGCCTTCCAGTCTTTCCTGATTGATGGCCTCCTGCTGCCATTCAGCATAGTCTCTGTACTGAAGGGCCAAATCGGGCAAAGCCTCATTGTCATACAAAGCCCTGAAGTCGTTCAGCAAGATGCCTTGAGACACACCATCTGAGATGATGTGGGGCATATCAATCATTAATAACTGATCCGTCTCCTTATTCTCAGTATCACCCGACCTTTCTATAATACCCACCCGCAGCAATGGCGCCCTGCCCAAATCAAAGGGCCTGACAAAGGCCTTGGTAAGCCCTGGCACCTCCGCCTCGGTGGCTTCAAAGTACTCTAAGTCAAAATCAAACTGTTCAAGGACCTTTTGTACAGGCCTGTCTTCTATTTGCTCAAAAGAAGTGCGCAATATTTCATGCCGTAATATCAGTTGGGTGAAGGCACGCTTCAGCTGATTTTTATTCAGCCCATGCTTCATCCAGATAAACTGGGGCATGTTATAGTCGATAGAAGCCTTATCTAAGGTATACAGGAAGTACAAGCGCCTTTGCGCAGCGGTGAGCACGTAATGCTCCTTCTGCTCACAGCGCTCAATGGTCTTAAAATCAGCAACACTTTTTACCTCTTTAATAAAGGAGATGAGTTCTTCTTTATTCTGTCTGATCTCCTCAATAATCTCATTAGAATCGAAATCTTCGGGTACCGATAATTTCAATTGATCATTGACAACATCCAGGTCAATAGCGTGCTCTTTTAACTTCCTGACTAGTTCTCGCATTTATTAAATGATTGCTTACTGTCAACTCAAGCTTCCAAAGAAGGCTTTGAGTCATGGGCTTTAAATGGCCGTTGGGGCCTTTCACTTTTTGGAGTTTGTGGATGTACTCCTTATCTAAATATTGATCTCAATTTTGTTTTTACCATCACTGCCGCTGTCATCGGTTAACCAGGATATATCCTCTATGTATTCCGCAGTGGATTGAATGGTAGGGTTCTCGAAAAAGTCTCTTAAGGAGATTTTCACATTGAGTGCTTTGTGCATCTTCCCTATCAGTGAAATAGACATCAAAGAATTACCCCCAAGGCTAAAGAAATCGGCACCAACACTTAAGAGCTCACTGTCAATTTTTAAGACCTGCGACCAAATCTCACACAGCTTTATCTCTGTTGGTGTAGTGGGTTTAATGTAGCTTTCGTCTAGCCTGACCTTAGGCTCAGGCAGGGCATTGCGGTTCAATTTTCCATTGGCCGTGAGTGGCATGATTTCGAGCTTTTCGAAAAAGGACGGTACCATATAATCAGGTAACTGATTAGTGAGGTAGGTTCTTAATTCGCCTTGATCAATCGGCTGCTCTGAAACGTAATATGCCACCAGGTACTTGCTGGTGCCTTCGCCAAAAGCCATGACCGCTGCTTCTTTCACAGCCTCATGGAGTGACAATCGGCTCTCAATTTCTCCTATCTCAATTCTGTTCCCGTTTATCTTTAACTGATCATCTTTTCGACCGGCATAGATAATGTTGCCATCTTCCTGATAGTAGCCAATATCTCCGGTTTTGTAGAGTATGGCATAATCCGGGTCGCCCAGTTCATCCAGAAATGGGTTGGCAACAAAAGCCCCACTGGTCTTTTCCTGGTTTTGCCAGTAGCCTTTGCCTACTCCCAAACCGGCTACACAAATCTCGCCTCGCACCCCTATGGGGCATAAACCCAAATACTCGTTCAGAATGAAAATATGCGTGTTTGGCAGCGGCTTGCCTATCGGAATCACATGGTCAAGTTCAGTAGGTGGTGCTACTACATAATGTGTCACATCATCAGACGCTTCGGTGGGACCATACGCATTGAGCAGTTTTATATCGGGAAAGTATTCGTACCACTTTTTGGCCAGGGCCACACTCAGCGCTTCTCCGGTAGGAACCATCCACCTTAGCGCTTTCAAAGACAGGCCATGATCGTCTGGCAGGTCATCTAAAAAATTGGTCATCAAAGATGGCACCGACTCAAATATGGACACCTTACCACTTTGCAATTCATTACACAGCGTGTCTGGATACACCACTTTGTCTTTATCAATTACATAGGTCTTGCCCCCCACCATTAAGGCGGCTAAAAACTGCCAAACTGAAATATCAAAACAAGGCGAGGCGGTTTGGGCAATTACATCATCGGCCCCTATTTCGAGGCCATCAATTTTGGCAAAAAGGTGGTTGATCATGCCCATTTGGTGGATCATCACTCCCTTGGGTTTGCCGGTAGTGCCCGAGGTGTAGATGATGTAGGCCAGCTCATTGGTAGTGCCACTAAATGATGGGGCTGATCCGTTTTGCACCTTGATCAGGGGCAGCTGGTGGATGTCTAAGAGTTCTTCCAGAGATGGGGAAGACTCAAAAATTTCGTCAAAATCACCTTTATGCCGGGCATTGGTAATGACCAGACTGAGTTCGCTGTCTTTTACAATTTCGTCTACCCGTTTTTCTGGATAGTAAACGTCTATTGGCACATACGCGCTACCGGCACGCAGGACGCCCAAAATGCTCACCAGCATGTCGATTCCGCGCGGCATGTAAATGCCCACCCTGGTGCTGGCGTTCACCCCTTTTGAAACCAGGTAAGTAGCAAGATCGACCGACCTGTCATACAACTCCTGATAGGTGAGCGTGGCTCCATTGTGCTCGACAGCAATATGGTCTGGCGTTCTATCTACCTGCTCTTTGAATAGATCTGAATATACTTTTTCTCTGTTCAGGTCTTTCTTTGGGCCATTGAGTTCGAACAATAACCTTTGCTTTTCCTCTTCTTTTACTATTTCGATCTGGGCAATACTCACCTTAGGGTTCTCCAGAATCGTATCTGTTATTTGCCTGAAGTATTGCACAAATTTGGCCGCTGTTTCTTTCCTGAATAGTGCTTTGGAATAATTCAGTTCCAATAAAATCTCATCTTCCTGCTCAGTAGCATCTAAGCCCAGGTTTTGATCGGTGAGCACTTCTTTTCCAGGGTACTGCTTTATTTTCAGGTCGGGAATGTTCAGCTCAGAGGCATGATAATGCTCAAAAGAGAACATCACATCGAACCAGGGATTGCGGTCTGTGTTTCGCACGATGTTCAGCTCATTGGCCAGCTCTTCGTAAGGGTAGCTTTGATTATCGAGGGCACTAAAAAACTTATACTTCACCTCAGACAGGAATGCTTCAAAACTCAGGTTGGCCTTAGGGTAATTACGAACAGGCAAGGCCTTGGCGAACATGCCCACCACAGGTTCTAATTCTACCTGCTCTCTACCACTTAGTGGAATTCCAACCACGATGTCTTCCTGCCTGCTTAGCTTCGATAACAAAATGTTGAAAATGGACAGCACCACCATGGCAGCCGTTGCACCCTGACTGTCTGCGATTTGCCTCAGGGCCTGCGTTTTTTCTACCCCAATTTCAAATGCAATCCTGGCTCCTTCATTTTCCGCTTCTTCCGGGCTGTTATAATCAAGGGGAACCTCCAAAGGCTGGATAGGCTCAGCAAACTCATTCAACCAGAATTCCTTTTGTGCATCTATCTTTTTCAGGTAGTCGCCTCCTTGCTGCCATTCCACAAAATCGGAATACTGTGTTTCGAGCGCTGGCAGCTCCTCATCATTGTACAATGCCAACAACTCGTCTTTGAGTATTTCTAAAGAAAGTCCATCGGCAATGAGGTGATGCACGTCTACCATCAGCATATGGCTGTTGTCTTCTAACTCAACCAGCCCTGCCCTGAATAAGGGTGCCTGGCTGATGTCGAATAGCTTGACGAAGTCTTTGATGACCGCATCTACATGCTCTCTTTTTGCACTGGCATGCGCAATCTCAAAATCCACGTCATCTGCTATGACCTGAACGGGTTCCGAATCAATCAATTTGAAAGCGGTACGTAAACTGTCATGTCGGGCAATCAATTGTTTGAATATTGACTCCAGTTTTTCCTTGTCCAGATTGCCTTCTACCTCAGCCACAAAAGTCAGGTTTCTAATCAAAGAAGAGGGGTTCAATTCATGATGAAAGAACAGGGGCATTTGTGCCTGCGACAATGGATAATGTGGCTTTGGCGCTGCCTTTTGAATGGCGGTGTACTCCGACTTGACAGATTTGGCAATTAGAGCGCCCAGGCTTTTGATGTTCTGATGAGTGAATACATCTTTCAGCAGAATACTGATTCCATACTCCTTGAATATCTTATTAACCAGGGTGATTAGGTTAAGGGAATGTGCACCCAATTCAAAGAAGCTTCGGCCTGTGCTGATCACATTTTGATTCACATTCAGTATCTCAGCCCACATGGCCGTCAGCTTTATTTCAATGTCTGTAGCTGGTGCGATAAACCCATCTGAGTTTTCAAGATCAGCGTCTGGCAGGGCTTTCCGGTCCAGTTTTCCATTGGGGGTAAGAGGGAAACTTTGCAGGTGTACATAGAATGAAGGAAGCATGTACAGCGGTAGTTTGTCTATCAAAAACGCTCTTAGCTCAGCTACCTCCAGAGGCTTTTCTGACAGGTAATAAGCAGTTAGCAGCTTATCATCTCCCTTTTCTTTCACCACCACTACTGTTTCCGAAATTTGGTCGTGCAGTACAAGCTCGCTTTCTATTTCACCCGGCTCTATTCTGAATCCCCGGATTTTTACCTGGTGGTCTACCCTGCCAATGAATACAACATGCCCCTTGCCATCAATTCTGGCCATGTCTCCGGTCTTGTACATCTTTTGGTTGGTTGCAAAAGGGTTGACAAGGAACTTCTCCCGGGTCAACTCATCAGCTCCTATGTAGCCTGCTGCCACTCCCTCACCAGCGATGTAAAGCTCACCTCGTGCTCCCTGTGGAACCGGGTTTAGTGATGTGTCTAATACATAGATTTGTATGTTGTCTATCGGCACACCGATAGGCACGGTTGACCTTACTTCTTCAGGGTCGAATTGATGAATCATACAACCCACAGTTGCCTCTGTAGGGCCATATTCATTATAAATGACCACTTCCCCACCCAGCTTATCGTGCACCTCTTTTGCCTGGCTGTAGGTTAATTCTTCTCCTCCAACAATCAGCTTCTTAAGGTTTTTAATGTTGGCTCCGTCTAGCTTACAGTCCCTTATCAGTTTGAGGTGAGTTGGCGTCAGTTTGATGATATTCGCTTCATCACTTTCCAGAACTTCTTCAATCAGGGAAGCTTTTTCCTGGTTTTCCTGATAGATGATTATTTCATTCCCGGTAATGAGTGGGGTAAAAATGGAGGTAATGGTCAAATCAAAGGCTATAGAGCTGTACAGTGCAAAGGACGATTTTTCACCGTTCACATACTGTTTTGCAGCCCAGTGAATGTAGTTGAGCAATGCCCCATGCGATACCATCACTCCTTTTGGATGCCCGGTAGAACCAGAGGTATAAATCACATAAGCAATGCTTGACAAAGAGGGACTGTCATTCAGCAACTCCCCAGGTTCTGAATAGAGTTCTTCCGAGGTCACATTGACCGACACTACATTTTCAGGAAGCTGATCTGCTACTTCCTGAGTTGCGGGCGATGTTAAAACAACCCCCAATCCGCTGTCTTCTGCTATGTGCTTAATTCTGCTGATAGGATATTCCGGGTCAATGGGCACATAGGCACAGCCCGCTTTCAGAACACCCATAATGCTGATGATGAGCTCAGGAGATCGCTCCATCAGGATTCCTACATATTCGTCTTGCTGTACATGCTTTTTGATGCCTTTGGCCAGCTGATCACTTCGATCATCCAGCTCCTGATAAGAGGTCTTTTCACCATTAAAGACCAGGGCGGTCTTATTTCCATGTTCAAGCGCGCACTTCTTAAAAATGGAAGTAACGGCTTGAGCTTCATCAGCTGCCTGTTCTGTATTGTTGAAATCGTTTAAGAGCCAGGTCTTTTCGTCATTGGATAGAATTTCAATGTCAGCAATTTTCTTGCTTAGATCTGTGGTGATGGCCGAGACGATCTTCTTGAAATAGCCCACAAACCGCTCTATAGTTTTCTCTTCAAACAGTGATGTGGCGTATTCGATATCGAGCATCAATTCCCCGTCTGCTTCAAACACAAACAGGGTCATGTCATACTTTGATATCGATTGGTCACTAGGTACCTGGCTCAGTACCAGCCCGGGTATTTCAAGTGTGGTTTTCTCGTAGTTCTGATAGGAGAACATGACATCGAACAATGGATTTCGACTGATGTCTCTCTCAACCTTTACCGCTTCAATCAGCTCATCGTAGGTATAATCCTGGTTTTCCAGGCAAGACAATACGTTCGCCTTAACAGTGGACAAAAATGCCTTGTAGCTCATGTTGCTTTCCGGCCGGTTGCGCAGGCATAAACCGTTGACAAACATGCCCACCATATTTTCCAGTCCGGCCTGATGACGACCCGCCACGGGGGTACCCACCACAATGTCTTCCTGATTGGAAAGCTTGGCCAACAGTATGTAAAAGGCAGAAAGCATTACCATAAACATGGTAGCTCCTTCACTTTCAGCGATGGCTTCAACCTTGGCCGTTTCCTCCTTACCTATTTCAAAACTTACCACTTTGCCCCCATGCTGCTTTACAGCTGGCCTTACAAAATCGGTAGGCAAATCAAGGGCTTCCACTTCTTCTGAAAACTCTTTAAGCCAAAACTCGCTTTGCTTAAGGATACTCTCTTGTCTTGCTTCACTCTGTTGCCAGGTGGTGAAGTCTTTAAAATTCAGCTTTGCTTCAGGCAACTGCTCCCCATTGTAGAGGGTCATGAATTCTTTGATCAGTATTTCCCGTGATGCCCCATCGCTAATCATATGGTGCAGGTCTACCATCAGCAGGTGCTCGTTGAGCCCGGCTTCAATTAAACCTACGCGAATTAATGGGGCTGCACTTAAATCAAATGGCCGGATAAATGAATGTATAACAGCCGCTGTTTCATCCTCATTTGAAGGGTAGTGCTCAATTTCAAAGTCGGCCTGATCGGCCACAAATTGAACAGGGATTTCATCTACTAATTCAAAAGAGGTTCTGAGAATTTCATGATGGGCAATGAGTTTTTCAAATACCGATTGGAATCGCTCTTTGTTGAGTTCGCCTTCCAGTTTGAAAACACTGGGCATGTTATAGGCAATGGAATCGGGGTCAAACTTGTAGAGGAAAAACAACTGGTTTTGAGAAGATGACAAAGGGTAATGATCCGCCTTTTTGGCCACCGGAATGCCTGCTGTTTCTTCCGTAGTCACGGTATTGTCTTCTATAAATGCGGCCTGCTTTTTTATGGTGGCGTTTTTGAAGAGCTGACTAAGAGATATCCTGATTTGGAATTCCTTATTAATCCTGGCAATGAGGCTCATCAGAGACAGTGAGTTACCTCCTATTTGATGAAAGCTATCTTCTGTAGAGATGCTTTTTTCTCCCAAAACCTCTTTCCAGATGGAGAGTATCTTTTCTTCTGTAGCGTTGACAGGGGCTACTATTTCCCGCTCAGCAACCATGAGGCTGAGCAAGCCTTTGAGGTTTATTTTCCCGTTGGGCAGCAGCGGATATTCCTCTACAAAAATGAGGTTGGCAGGCACCATATAGGCGGGCACCTGACTGGTCATGTATTCGGAAATGGCCTTTTGAAGGGCTGCACTTTCACGCGATTCGTCCTTTTTGATCAGAAAAGCGATGAGCGATTCAGGCTCTTTTTCTTCTTCACGCAGCAAGACCACCGCATTAGACAGCAAACCCGAATTCATCAGGGTTACCTCTATCTCATCCAGCTCAATGCGAATGCCTCTGAGTTTTACCTGGCGGTCTTCCCTGCCTAGTAACTCTATCTGGCCGCTCACTAGTTTCCGGGCTTTGTCTCCGGTTTTGTAGGCAATGGTTTCTTCGGCTGTGCCTTCATTCAGCTTTATGAATCGCTCCTGGTTCAAATCAGGCCTGTTCAGGTAGCCCTTGGTCAGGTAGTTGGAGACAATGTACAGGTCTCCTGGCACCAGCGGTCCACAGGGTTGCATGTTCTTCTTGACTATCAGTATACTGGTGTCGGCAATTGGGGAGCCAATGGGCATTCGTGATTTCTTCACATCCTCAGGGCGAATTTTATAGCAGGACCTGATCATGGTAGTTTCTGTGGCCCCATAGAGGTTGACGAGTTGTATTCTGTCTGCGAAAATCTGATACCAATTGGTGAGTTCTGAGGGGTTAATTTTCTCACCTGACATGAGCACCTGGCTCAGGTTTTGAAAATGGCCTGCGGTGAGCGTATCAATGTTGATTTGCCTGAACAAACTGGGCACACAATGGATGGTGGTAATTTGGGAGTCATCAATCCAGGGAACAATTTTCTCTGGTGAGAAGAAGTCTTCTTCTTCGGGTGGAATGCATACGACTGCTCCTGCCAGCAAGGGCACAAAGACATCTCTTAAAAAGGCATCGAAATAGGGGCTGATAAACTGGCTAAACCGACTGCTGCCGTCTATTTCGAAAGCACCAATCTCCCATTCTAAAAACTGTAAGAGGCTACAGTTTTTACCGATAATACCCTTGGGAGTACCAGTAGAGCCCGAGGTAAAGTAAATGTAGAGGCTGTCTTCTTCCTGGTATTCCGGGTAGCTCCAGGCCTCCTCTGTTGGGGCTGTCTGCTGAAGCTCATCATACAACCATGACGTAGACAGGTTTGCATGCATGCCTTCATCGGTGATGACATATTGCAGGCTCAGATCTTGAATGATATGCTCCATGCGCGAGGCAGGTAATGACCGATCGAGCAGCACAAAAACACATTGTGCATTGGCCACACCAATAATGGATGCAATGATCTTTGACCGGTCTTTCAGGTCAATGCCAATTACGGTTTCTTTTTCCAGCTGCTGGCTCATTAAAAAATGAGTCACCCTATTGGCATCACTTAACAGCGCACTGTAAGAAATTTTTTGGCCTTTGTATTCAATCGCAGTTTTATCACTGTTCAACTTCAGGCTTTTAACCAATTGGTTTTGAAAGATCATATCGCAATTATTTTGTGCTTCAGATTTAATGGTCAGGGCTGTCAAACTATATCAGAAGGCAGTTTGAGTTTCCTTTATTGACAGGTGGAGTGATTAGGAATTGGCTTTCAAACTTTGATTTCGAAGAGTTTCCTAATGGGTGCCTCAAAGGATCAAGGCAGCTTGTTTTTGGGCAGAAAAAACGGCCTGCGCTTAGTCGGGTTTAGACAGTTCTTTCTTACAATATGCTATGTCTCTATCAAGTTTCCAGTAGCTGAAATTGAGGGCAAGGGCCTTGTTATAATGGTCCAGGGCCAATTGATATTGTTCATTATCGAGATAGTGGTCACCCAGCAGGCAATAGGTAAGCGCTGTTTCTGGGAATAGGGCCTTGGTCTCTTCCAGCAGCTTGAACTCAATGTCATCGTCTCCATAATATTTGAAGAACATGGCCAAACCATTCATGGCCTTGGCGTCTATTTTCCCTTTCTTTTTATACTTGGCCAGGGCGGTGAACAGGCCTGTTGAATCCTTTTCAGCGTACTCCTTTAGCAGGTTCAGTGCGGGGTTGGGGTACTGAATTGAAAATGTATAGTCGTATTTAGGATCGAAAAACTTGTCAATATCCAGCCCTACCGACAGCTCATTCAGTCTGGATGCCATAGACTTGGCCCAATCGTTATTGGCCAGCATCACAAAGCCTCTCTTTTTCACCGGTGAGTAGTACATCAGGTTTTTATAGCCTGCATTATCTCCCCCGTGACTGATTATGGTATCGCCTTCGTTAATGATAAGCTCAAAAGCAGGGCCGTAGAACACAGAAGATTCACCCATTCTCACTCTCGGTTCCAGTATATCTTTTCTTCTTTCTGCGCTCAGGTTAGCAGTATCGAACATGCCCAACACGAGCTTTGCATAATCTTCTGCTGAAAAGTGGTTGGCATATGCCGGATTTACGCGGGTGTTTCTCAATAAATACTGACCGCCACTCAAGGGGTGTGCGATTGCAAAATTCGAGGGAATACTCTTTTCAGGTGGGATGGGGCTTTCTTCAACTACATTGTAGCTCAAATATGAATTTTTCAACCCTAAACGGTCAATGACTCTTTCTTTTACATACACTGAATACGACTCTTCCAAAAGCTGCTTGGTTACCAGTGCCAGGTAATTGTAGCCCTCTCCAGAGTAGATGAATTCCTCACCCGGATTACCCATAATTTCCAGTTTGTCGCTGTCGTTATTCGATTCCCAATTTTCTAATCCAGAAGAATGGCTTAGAATCATTCGGGCCGTGATGAGTTTGTATCGCTCATCAGGCTCTATTCTATCATAGTTCATATACTCAATCATGGGCTTGTCCAAATCCAATAAGCCTTCATCCACCATTTGATAGGCCACAAAGGCCAGAAAGGTTTTGGACAGTGAAGCACCATTAAAAACTGTTGCTCCATCAATATCCCCTTCAATCTTCAGGTCTTTTACAGAAACCCCAAAACCACCCACATGCCAGGCATCTTTGGGCTCCCCCACTCTTTTCTTTCCGTATCCTTTAACAAACACGATCTCGTCATTTTCAATGATCGCCAATGACAATCCGGGTACTCCCATTTCATCCATCATTTTGGAAACTTCTTTATTGAAACGGGCAATGTTTACCTGCTTACCATTGGCTGTAAAGGACCTGGACTTCTGAGCCATAGCCTGGGGCAAACTGACCATGGTCATGAGCACTAAAGCTGTAATAAGGACAAGCGGGTATCTTGATATTCCCTTGTGAAGGTTTAAAAACTTGTAATCCATGATGTAAAATTTAGTTCTGAAAATTGATGGTTATTTTATGTTGAGTTTTATCACTCTCTAGCTCCTGGATGCAGAAATCGTTGAATCTGATTTCATCTCGCAGGGGCGTATATGCTGTGTTTATGAAGCTATCTCGTTATTCGGGCATTTGAGGCTAGCCCATTAAAAGGCTTAGTCGAAGTATTCGTCAAGCAAGATTCCAAATGTGATGACGGTGATTAGCAAATCACTTTCAAATGGGATGTTAAGGGTGAATCCATCTTGCCTGTAAGTTTCTTTTAGCGATTCAATCATGTCTGGGTTAAAGTAGCCTTGCTTCCTGATCAAATCGTAAGACAACAGGTCATTGATATACTCCACATTGTTTTGGAGTAAATAGGGGCTTCCGGGTGCTACAAAGCCAAATTTTTCCCGATCGATGATTGTTTGCGGAACAAAGCGGCTGGCCATTTTCTTCAATACATATTTCTCTGTGAAATCCTTGAGCTTAATTTCCGGTGGCACCTGGGTAGAAAATTCCACAAAGTCTTTGTCCAGGAAAGGATATCGGACTTCTACTGAGTTTGCCAGGGCCATGCGATCTCCATGGTCTGACACCAAATGATCGACCAGTCTGAGTTTATAATCCAGGTAGGATCTTTTGCTCAAGGTGTCTCTGTTGGCCAACCGCTCTTTGTTCACCACTTGGTGGTTAAGGCAATTGAATTCGTCATAGGAGGCATTGATGTGCTCAGAATAAAGGCTCCGCTTGGTGGTTTGGAGATCCGCAAAATTGGTCTCATAGAAAAATGAGCGGTCTCCCCATATCTTCTCTCTCCATACTTCTTCCTCAGGGCTGGTTTCATTTTGCACAAAATTCATCTCCCTCATTTTATCAAAGCGATAGCCCACATAGCCCGCAAACAGTTCATCAGAGCCTTCGCCTGATAAAATCACTTTAATGCCCTTGGCCCTGGTCGATTCTGACAGTGCCAAAGAGGCCGTGTTGTAGGTTTCTTTGATGGGGCATTCGCAATGGTAAACGGCCTGCCTTAGTCGCTCGCTAATGTCTTTATAGTAGAAGGTTTTCTTGTTGAGCAGGGAGTTGCTTTGGTCTGCCACCAACACCTGATAGCGGGTTTCAGAAAGCTCCGATTCGGCAAAATCTATTGAGAATGCTTCTTTTTTTGCCTCCGCATTCAGTTGATTTACCTTCATGGTAATCATGGAAGAATCCAGTCCGCCACTCAGGTAGAGCCCGGAAGGCACATCGGCCCTGAGTCTCAGGTTAATCGACTTTTCGAATAGCTTCTCAAGCTCATCAACAAAGTAATCTTCTGTCTTGCCATTCAGCTTTACCTCATGTTCTGGGTAGATGAGGTCCCAATACTCATGATCAGTGATTTCGCCCTGGTCGTTTACCGAAAGGTAATGTCCGTTTTCAAGGCTGCTGATATCCTTGAACATGGTGCGGGGACTCACCAGGCCTGCGAAGGTGAAAACCTGATCGAGGCCAACCACATCTACTTCCCTTTCTACTTCAGGATGCTCCAAAATGGCCTTTATCTCAGAGGAAAACACAAAGGTATCTCCGGTAGAGGTGTAGTGAAATGGGACAATCCCCATTTGATCGCGGGCACAATAGAGTTGCTTTTTGTTCTTATCATAGAGCGCAAAAGCAAACTGTCCGTTCAGTTGATTGAGGAAATGCATGCCGTGATCTTCATACAGGTGCAGGATGACTTCTACATCTGACTGGGTACGGAAAACATGTCCCCTGGCCTTCAGGGCTTCGCGCAGCTCTATGTAATTGAAGACCTCTCCATTGCAAATGAGCACTAAAGACTCGTCTTCGTTATAAATAGGCTGCATGCCATTTTCGAGCCCAATGATGCTCAACCTGGTAAAGCCCAAAGCAACATTGTCGAAACAATGAGTATCCTGGGCATCAGGTCCGCGATGAATGAGTTTATCGTTCATTCTTCTGATGGTGTCTTGATCTTCGGCCGAGACTCGCTTTGTAAAATTGACAAAGCCACTAATTCCGCACATGTGATTTCCTGTTAGACTGACTGGTGTATTTTAACTTGATTCCAGCGCTAAGCGAGGGCTTCTGTTTCCTGGTCGCTGAATATTTTTTGAAGGGTATTGAGGTTTTTAAGCGCCTCCAGGGTCAGGCTGGGCTCTATGCCGAAGTCGACCAGGCAGGCAATTTCATCCACACCTATCTCGGCCAGGTTCACCACCATTTCGCTACAACTGTCGAGGGTGCCGATAAGGGCCGCTTCTTTGCTGTATCGCTGAAATGAGTGCTTGAGCATCAGCTCCTTGTCTACTTCGGGAATATCTTCTGCCTTATGGCCTGCTTCTTCGTATAGCACCTTGCTTAGGCTAGTGGCGCTGCGCAGGTAGTCGATAAATGGCTTTTCTACCACCTTCATGGTTTCTTCCTCATCTTCGCCCACATAAGTGTGCAGCATGAGGGCCACTTTGCCCGACTCTGCCGTATAACCGTTACGCACTCTGGCTTCTCTGTAAATCAGAATCTTCCTTGCCAATTCGTCCAGGTCCTGGCCTAAGAGATGGGTGAGTAAATGCATCCCCTTTTCTCCGGCCATCTCGTAAGTTTTTTCATTGCCAGCCGCAGTAATCCAGATAGGTAGTTCTTTCTGAATGGGCCGTGGGAATACGCCTACTTCCACTTCCTTATTAAACCCATTCACTCTTTTAACGCTTTCTCCCTTCCACAATCTTTGAATCGTGTCTATCTGATCATACATGACCTTGTGCCGGTTTTCGTAATTGTCTTTGGCCAAAACAAAGTCGTTGCCATTCCAACCCGATGCGAAGGACAATGCCACCCGGCCATTAGACAGGTTGTCTACCACCGACCACTCCTCGGCTATTCTGATTTCATCGTGCAGGGGAGATACCGTGCTGCCCGACCTTAGCTCTATCTGATCGGTGATCATAGACAATGCCGAGCTGGTAACCGAAGGGTTGGGAAAAAGGCCTCCGAACTCGTGAAAATGACGTTCTGGAGTCCATACCGCTTTAAACCCTTGCTGGTCGGCATATTTAACAGACTCTTTGAGCAGGTGGTACTTATTGTCGGTTTCGACATTGTAATTAGAAAAAAAGAAAAGGCTGAAGTCCATCATTTCATCTCAAGGTTTAAGGGTTGACTGGTTGTATAAATCGGGCTGTATTGTCCACTCTTTTACAGGCGTTGATAGCCATGAAAAAGGGGGCATTATTAAACCGGGTTAATTAAAAAGGGTGGATTGAGCTGCTACTCAAGTGATTTCGTCAAAGACATCTTCCATTTTTATGTCTTCAATGTTGACGATCTGGTTTTTCAAAATATTAGTCAGAATGTTGTGGTAGTAGTGCATCAGCAAGTCGATGGTTTCGTCATCGTATAGTTCATTGCTGTAAACAAATGACAATTTCATTCTCTGCTGTAGCTCGAAAACATTGATGGAAAACTCGTATTCGCCTTTCAAACGCTTATCAATGTTTAAGGCCACAAACTCAAGCTCATTCAGCTCTTCACTGCTACCGGTTGTATCTGTGTAAGAAAAGTAATAGTCAAAAATGGGGTTACGACCAGGCTCCTCCTCACCGTTATCGAGCATCGAAACGATCTGATCAAACTGGAAGTCCTGATTGTCAAAGATCTCCAGAGCCGCTTCTTTCACCTCCGTCAAAAAGTCCATGTACGACTGCTCCGACATGGTGTCTACTCTGAGCGGCAATACATTCACAAAGGTGCCCACCATGTCTTTCAACTCAGGCTGTGTTCTGCCAAGTACTTCGGTACCTATAATCAAGTCTGAGTTTCCTGACATTTTATGCAGCAGGATATAGTACACTGAGATCAAAAGCATGAAGTCTGATATATCATGCCTGGCGGTAAAGCGCTTTATCTCTTGATACAAATCATCCTGTATTTCTAGGTCTTTCAGCGTTACCTGCTTTGTATCCACGGCATCTCTTTCCTGAATCATGGGCAGGTCGGTTCTGGTAAGCTGGCCCGACAGTTTGTTTGACCAGAAGGTGGCCTGTTCGTTCAAAGCCGATTTGTTGCTGCTGAACCAGGCCGCATAGTCTACATATCGGATTTTCAGCGGCTTTAACTCTTCGCCATAGTAGATTTTGTTAAAGTCATTGATGAGAATCTCCAATGACCTGCGATCGGAAACTATGTGGTGCACATCTACAAATAAGAACTTGAGGTCATTGCTCATAAACAAACCCGCCCTGAACAGTGAATTCATGGCCAGATCAAATGGCCTGACAAATGCCGCGAATGCGTCTGTGACCTGCTGGTATTTGGCAGCGTCCATAAGCTCTATTTCAAAGCTCACTTCTTCATCAATTCTCTGGGTCAATGCCCCATCATCAGAGAGCCTGAAACTGGTCCTGAGCCCTTCATGCCGGCCTACCAGTTTTTGGAAGGACTGATTCAACCTGTGTACATCTACCTCTCCTTTGATTTCGATAGGAATAGAGATGTTGAAGGCCGTGTTTTCCTGATGTAAGAGGTGTTGATAGTACATTCTTACCTGAGCCGGAGAAGCCGCATAGTGCTCGCTTTCGGGTACTCTTGGAATTTGAGCGATATCGCCTTTTTCCTGGCCGGAAATCATCTCGGCTACTTCTCTCACGGTAGGATGACTGAAAATATCGGCCAGCTTTAGTTTGACCGAGAACTCTTCCTGGATTCTACCGGTAATGTGGAACACGTTGATGGAATGTCCCCCCATTTCAAAGAAGCTCTTGGTAGTACTGATCTGGCCTTTGTCCATTCTGAGCACTTCAGACCATATTTCCAGCAGTTTTTCTTCTACTTTATCAGAAGCACTTTGATGGTTCTCTTCCATCTGAATATCAGGATCGGGCAGTGATTTGCGATCGAGCTTGCCATTATGCAGCAGCGGTAATTGCTGTAGGTGCATAAAATAAGAAGGGATCATGTAGTCTGGCAGTTTGGTGCGCAGATGACTTCTGAGGGCCTTGTCTTCCAATGCTTCTTCTGATACGTAATAGGCAACCAGCAACTTGTCTACTTCGCTGCCTTTTACAATCACAGCAGCGTCCACAACCCGGTCCGCTTCGTTGAGCACACTCTGTATCTCTCCCAGCTCTATCCTGTTGCCTCGAATCTTCACCTGATGATCCATTCTGCCCAGGCAAATGATGTCGCCATTGGGTTCATAGTAGCCTATGTCTCCTGTCTTATAGAGGGTGTCGTACCCGGAGGTTTCTAATTCTTCTTTGAAGCGGTTTGGAACGAAGGCATTTTTCGTTTTTTCCTCATCTTTCCAGTAGCCCTTTCCTATACCAAGACCAGCAATGCAGATCTCCCCTTTCACGCCTACAGGGCACAAATTCATGTCCTTGTCTACTATGTAGATGTGGGTGTTCTGAACGGGTTTTCCTATTGAAATGGCATGCAGTTGCTCTACAGCCTGTGGAATAACCGCATGGGTTACTTCATCAGAGGCCTCTGTAGGCCCATAAGCATTGACCAGGGGTATATCAGCAAAATGTGAATACCATTTTTTGGCAAGTCCCAGGCTTAAGGGTTCACCTATCAGGCCCATGCTTCTCACTGTTCCCAATACATCTCCCTTATGTTCAGGCAGTCCGTCTAAGAAAGTGGTGAGCAATGAAGGCACCGATTGAATGATGCTCACTTTTCCCTCTTCCACTGATGAGATGAGCTTTTGAGAATCGAGGACCTTTTCAAGATCAATGATGCAAGTTTTGGCGCCTACGAGTAGGGCTGACAAAAACTGCCATACGGAAATATCAAAGCAAGGCGAGGCTGTTTGCGCCACGGTATCGGTCTCTGTTAATGAGAATCCGTCAATCTTGGCATACAAATGGTTGAGCATGCCCAACTGTTTCACCATTACACCCTTTGGTTTGCCCGTGGTACCTGAGGTATAAATGATGTAAGAAACGTCTTCAGAACTTCCTCTTACAGCTTCACCGTTTTCATATGAATCAAAATCGAGCTCATCAATCACCACTACTTCCTTCAGGGTAGCCACCGATGATTGAATTGGCTTCATGGCTTCGGCCAAATCGCTTTGAATAATGACTACCTCGGCTTCGCTATTGGAAAGAATCTCTGTTACTCTTTTTGCAGGGTAGTTGACATCAATAGGCACATAAGCACCGCCAGCGTGGAAAACAGCCAGAATACTCGTCAACATATCAATGCTTCTGGGCATATAAAGAGCGATGTGCTTGTTGCTTCCCAGCCCCCTGGCTTGCAGGCAGGCCGAAAGTTTGGCCGCTTTGCTGAATAGTTCCTCATAGCTAAGCTGTAGCCCGTTGTGTTCCACCGCTAATATCGATGGTGTTGCGGCTACCTGCTTAGTGAACAGTGAGATGAAGGTTTCTTCCTGCGAAAGATCACGGAAAGTATCGTTGAAAGTATTTAAGAGCTTATGCCTTTCTGGTTTGGTCAGGATGTCAACTTTTGCCAAAGGCATTTTGCAGCTTGAAATGATCTGTGCAAAAACCTGACTTAAGTGGGTTTTGATCTGACATATTATGCTGTCTTCATACTTCTCTGCATTGTATTCAAAATTGATCTGAAGCTGATCCCCGGCTTCTATAACCAGGGTAAGGTCGTAATTGGTCTGCGCATACAGTTTTGCATTGGTTACATTAAAACCTTTGGCATCACCTTGGGTGGCTATGCTTTCGTCAATAGGGAAATTCTCAAAGATCAGGATATGATCGAGTAGCCCACGCCCCATTTCACTTAATTGCTGTACCTGTGCCAGGGGACTGTAATGGTAGGGGTCGCTTGCTATGGCTTTTTCCTGCACATTTTGCAGCAGGGTTCCGATGGTCTCATCCGACTGCCAGCTTACCCTGACTGGTATGGTATTCACAAAAAGACCTACCATGGTCTCAACTCCTTCTATCTGTGAAGGGCGCCCCGATACTACTGATCCAAAGACCACATCATCTGAGTTGTTGTATTTACCCAACACAATGGCCCAGGCGGTTTGAATAATTGAATTGAGCGTGACACCATAGGCTTTGGAAATACCATTGAGTGAGCTGACAGCACCCTTATCGAGCGACAGCACTTCAGACCTGAGTTTGAAATCCTGTTCGTCTGTTAATGGCAAGGTTGTTTTGGAAGGTAGCGTAGCCAGGTTGTCATAGCCTGCCAGGTACTGCCTCCAATAATCCAGAGCAAGGCTTTCATCTTGTTCTTCAAGCCAGGCAATATAGTTTGAGTACCTTTTTACCGGTGGCAAAGCAATCTGCTTACCATTCACCAGGCTAGAATACATGGCTTTGAATTCGCTGAATACAATGCTCATGCACCAGCCGTCCATCAATACATGATGATGGCTCCAGATAAGAATGTACTCTGCATCTGAGGCTTGAACCACCGTCAAACGCATCAAAACATCGCTGCCCAAATCAAACTTGCGTGAAGCATCTTCTTGTCGGTAATGTTCGACTAGCTCTTCTTTTTTGGATTGGGCTTCACTTCTTAAATCTACATGGTTGAAATCAATCTTACGCTCCTTCAAAACTACCTGTAACGAACGATCATAACCCTCATGGAAGAAAGCAGTGCGCAATACATCGTAGCGCATGATCAGCGCATTCATACTCTGCTCCAATGCCGCCACATTGAGACTTCCCTCAATGTCACATCGCATTTGCTGGAAGTAGTGCCCTGACTCAGCATCTAATACGGAATGAAAGAGCATGCCCTCCTGCATGGGAGAAAGTGTATAAATATCTTCTACCTCATTGGCCTTTTGCAATTGGTCTAATTGCGGTATAGACAAGCCCTTGTAAGTGAGGTCTGAAGGCGTCAGCTGATGCCCAGTCTGTGCCGTGCAATACCCAATTAATTGGCTCAAACTGGCCTTGTAATGCTTCATAACAGCATCAATGGTAGCCTCTTGGTATTGCTTGTTGCTGTAGGCAATCTTTATCTCCAACTGCCCGGCAATGACTCTACCCGAAACCTCCCAGTCATAGCTTACTGGCTCTTCCGCTGATATTTCGTTGCTATTAAATTCCTGTACTGTAGCAAAGGCATTCTCATCTGTATTTGAATCAAATTGCCCCAGATAGCTGAAGCGTATTTGAGCACCTTTGAGTGCCTCCTTATCAACCTCATTTTCCAGTAGCATGTAGTCGAAACCATGAGCAGCCGCTTTTCTCAAAGACTCCTTTACGCCTTTGATAATGCCGCCCAGGTTGTCTCCTTTGTTTTCTAATAACACTGGATAAGTGCTGGAAAACCAGCCAACGGTTCTGCTGATATCTACCGCTGCAATACTGCCCCTGTTATCGCCTTCCAGGTCAACCAGCATGGCATTGTTCCCAAATTGTTTTTCAACACTTAGCAAGAGGGCTGTTAATAAAATATCATCTACCTGAGTGCGGAAAGGTTCGTTTACCTGGCTCAACAGGTGCGAAGTCTCCTCATTGCCTAAGGCGAAGGTTTTGACTTCCCTGTCTGCATAGCTATTGACTGCCGCGGCATCATCAGGCTCAATTCGGGATATGCCATCCGTTGAAAAATCATCCCAATAGGCCTTTGCGACCTGAAACTTCTTCTTGTCTCTATACTCTGATAGGTGTTCATCCCATGAGAGGAATGAGGTCGTCTTTTCAGGTAAAGAAAGAGGGCTGGCATCTGCCTGTTGCTGATGCAGGCTTTCAATGTCGGTCAGGAGTATTTGCCAGGAGGCCCTGTCAATTACCAACTGGTGTACCACAACAAGCAAACAGCTAGCGCCATTGGTGTGGAACAGGCCTAATTTCATTAATGGGCCTTTTTCTAAGTCTATACCCGCCTGTAACTCGTTGGCAATTTCCAGTAGTGCCGTTTCCAGGTCATCGCTTTCGCTAAGGTCATGTTCTACGATTGATAAAGGAAGTTCAAGCCCGGCATTTTCCTGGGTAATTCTTTCGCCCGAGCTTCTAAACACCATTCTCAAGGCATCGTGATGGGCCTGTAATTTCCCAAAGATTGCCCTGACCGTTTCTGCTGAAAGTGCCTCCGGGAAGGTGAGCAGAAGCGACTGATTGTAGTGGTGTTTGTTTTGAATAGGCCCATCAAATAGGCCGCGTTGCATCGGAATCAGAGCTGCTGTACCTTCTACGGTCGATTGATCCGTACCGGACACGAGCGCTTTCAAATGTGTGGCAAGCTCTCTTATATTCTGATAGGTGAAAATGTCCTGTACGCTTACCTGATAACCTGCACTGCGCACTCTGGAGCTAATCTGTATGGACTTGATGGAGTCACCCCCTGCTGAGAAGAAGTTGTCTGTAACGCCAATGGCCTCTATACCCAATACTTCTGACCACACCTTTGCCAGTAGCTGCTCTTCCTGAGTTACAGGAGCTACATAATCGTCACCAGCTTTTACTTCAGAGTCTGGTAGTAATTTGCGGTCCAACTTGCCATTGTTGGTCAAAGGAAACTCCTCCAGCTGCACAAAATACGATGGGATCATGTAGTCTGGTAGCTTCGCTGATAAATGGTCTCTGAGCGCTTCATTGTCCAGCTGAGCTTCGGAAACATAATAGGCCACCAGGTACTTGCTGGCATCATGACCCTTTGCCACAACAGCAGCCTCCATGATCTCAGGTGCTTCGTTGAGTACGTTTTCTATTTCTCCAAGCTCTATCCTGTTGCCTCTGATTTTCACCTGGTGATCCAGCCTACCCAGACAAATGACATTGCCATCTTGTTCGAAGTAGCCAATGTCGCCCGTCTTGTATAGGGTATGGTAGTCGGTGGCTTCTATTTGGTCTGCAAACGGATTAGGAACAAAAGCTTTTCGGGTTTTCTCCTCATCTTTCCAGTAGCCCTTTCCTACTCCAAGTCCGGCTACGCAAATCTCTCCTTTTACACCCACAGGGCACAAATTCAGGTCCTTGTCCAGCACGTAAATGTGCGTGTTCTGAATGGGCTTGCCTATGGGTATATTCTGCTGACCTTCCTCGGGCGCAGTGGCCACATAATGGGTCACATCATCCGATGCCTCAGTAGGGCCGTAAGCGTTGAGCAGTTTTATCTCGGGGAAATAGGCATACCACTTTTTCACCAGTGCCACACTTAGTGCCTCACCGGTTGGGATCATCCATTTCAGGTCTTTCAGCCATCCATTTCTGCCTTGAGGCAGGTCGTCTAAAAAGGTGGTAATCAGCGAAGGAACGGACTCAAATATGCTCACCTTGCCCTCTTCTAATGAAGAGATCAGCTGCCTGGGTTCAAGTACCGTCTCACTGTCGATGATGTGGGTCTTGCCGCCCACCAACAGGGCTGCCAGAAATTGCCAAACGGAGATATCGAAGCAGGTAGATGCTGTTTGCGCTACCACATCTTCAGGCTTAAGCGATAGGTCGTGGACCTTGGCATACAGATGATTGACCATGCCCAGCTGTTTTACCATCACCCCTTTGGGTTTACCGGTGGTACCAGAGGTATAGATAATGTAGGAGGTATCTTCCGGGCTGCCAGCTGCGGGTTCAATTGGCTCCTGGGATTCTAAATCCAGCTCATCGATCACAATCACCTGCTTTAAGCTGACAATGGCGGGCTTGATGGTTTCCAGTTTCTCAAGCAATTCATGCTGTACCACCACCACCTCTGCTTCACTATTGGAAAGGATCTCAGCAACCCTTTCAAGTGGGTAATCTACATCAATGGGTACATAGGCAGCTCCCGCATGGAAGACACCCAAAATGCCGGTGAGCATATCAATGCTTCTTGGCAGGTAAAGGGCAATGTGCTTGTTATGCCCAAGTCCGCTGGCCACCAGGCTTGAAGAAAATCTGACTGCCTTAGCATGCAGCTCCTGGTAGGTCAGTGCTTCGCCATTGTGCTCCACAGCTATCTGTTGTGGGGTCTGCTGCACCTGCTTGCCAAACAGATGAGTAAAGGTTTCTTCCTTTGATAAATCCTGGAAGGTATCGTTAAAGCCACTCAGAAGCTCAACCCTTTCAGTTTTGGTCAAAATGTCTATCGCTGAAACGGTAAGGTCTGTGTTGGCAACTACCTGCCTGATTACCTGGTCAAGGTGGTTGCTGATCTGGTTGATCATGGCCGGATCGTACTTTTTGAGGTTGTACTCAAACTTGATCCTGAGTTCCTTACCGGTTTCGATTTCTAAGGTGAGATCGTAATTGGTTTGCTCATAAACCTCTACTCCGGCTACGCTGAAAGTACCCTGGCTGTTCTGATCATTTGAGCCTCCTGTCAGTTCTTCTCCTATTGGAAAATTTTCAAAGATGAGGATGTGGTCCAAGAGTCCTCTGCCCATTTCACTAAGGCCTTGTACTGTTGCCAAAGGGCTGTAATGGTAGGGATCACTGGCTACCCCATGGTCTTGAACCTGTGTTAAGAGCGAGCCAAGGGTATCTGTCGACTGCCAGTTGACCCGGACGGGAATGGCATTGATAAACAGGCCCACCATGTTTTCGACTCCTTCAATTTGTGCAGGACGACCCGACACTACTGACCCGAATACCACATCATCTGTATTGTTGTACTTGCCCAGTAGTATGGCCCAGGCCGTTTGTATGATGGTATTGAGTGTGACACCATAAGTGCCTGAAATATGGTTAAGTGATGACACCAGTTCTTTATCCAGAGTCAGCGTTTTGGACTGCAGTTCAAAAGCTTGCTCATCGGCTGGTAGCAAGGAGGTTCTTGCCGGTATGGTGGCCAGGTTGTCATAGGCCGCCAGGTAATTTTCCCAATAGGTCAAGGCGGCCGTTTTGTCCTGTGCTTCCAACCAGCTGATGTAAGTAGCATACTTGTTCACCGGGGATAGTGAAACCGGATTGCCCTGAATCAGGCCATCGTACAGGGCCTGAAACTCCCTGAAGATAATGCTCATACACCATCCATCCATCAATACGTGGTGGTGGCTCCAAATGAGTATATGGTCTGTATCTGAGGTTTTGAGCACGGTCAGGCGCATGAGCACATCACTACCTAAATCGAACTTGCGGGAGGCATCTTTTTGACGATAAAGCTCCACCAATTCCTCTCTTAGCGCATCCTGGTCTGCAGCAGCTTCAAGCTGTACGCTTAAGTCCTGGTAGCTAAAATCAACCTTGCGATCTTTCAGCACCACTTGCAATGGTCGGTCGTAAGTTTCATGATAGAAGGCTGTTCGCAAAACATCATAGCGCTGCATCAACTCATTCATGCATTGTTCCAATGCAGCAATGTCTACCGTACCGCTCAAATCGCAGCGCATTTGCTGGAAGTAATGGGACGCATCGGCATCGAACAATGAATGGAAGAGCATTCCCTCCTGCATGGGTGACAGCGGGTAAACATCTTCTAAGGCATGCGTACGCTGCAATTCGTCTACCTCACCTATTGTGAGGCCTTTGTAGGTCAGGTCAGAAGGGGTCAATTCTGCTGTAACAGTGCTTTGGCAATAGGCGATTACATCTTTGAGGCTTTGCTCAAAGTGCTGCATGAAAGCCTTAATGGTTTGCCCATTAAAGGTTTTCTTGCCGTAAACCAGCGTCATTTCCAGTTGTCCACGCCTTACCATTCCAGAAACATTCCAGTCGTATTCCAGTAAATCGTTTTGTGAACGTGAAGCCCCTTGCGGCTCATCCGATAGTACAAATGCCTTGCCTTCTGTATCGGTATCAAATTGGCCTAAGTAGTTAAAGGCAATTTGGGCATGCTCAAGACCTTCCTGGTTTTGTTGCTTGTACAGCAGGTAGTCCAGCCCATGATTGGGAACGCGCCTCAGGCTCTCTTTCACCTGCTTGATTAGCGCTGAAAAGTCTTCGGTTTCACAAGCCAATAGCACAGGATAGATGCTGGTAAACCACCCTACGGTACGCCCTATGTTGGTGTCAACACCAATAGGTTCGCGCCCGTGACCTTCAAGGTCTACAGTTACTGCATTCTGCCCATACTGCTTTTTGATACCCAGCAATAAGGCGGCTAATAGTATGTCGTTGATTTGGGTGTGAAATGCCGAATGAACTTCAGTCAGCAGTTCAATGGTGGTGGTCACATCCAGTTGAAACGAAACCTCTGCCAGGTCTTTGAAGGTGCTCTTTCCCTGCGGATGATCTCTGGTGATAGGTGCAGGAGTAGTGGACTGAAAATGGTCCCAATACTGTCTTGCTTCCTGAAAGGTTTCCGTTTGGCTGTAGGCCTCAAGTTGGGCGGGCCATTCCAGAAATGCGTCACTTTTTAATGGCAGCGATAATGGCTTATCGTCCCTGAGCTGCTGGTATAAGCTTTCAACATCTTCAAACAAAATGCGCCAGGAAACACCATCCACTATCAGGTGATGGAGCACTATCAACAGGCGGCTGCCATCTTCCATATGGAATAATCCAAGCTTCATTAAGGGGCCTTCTGCCAGGTCAATGCCCGCCTGTATTTGGTCAGCAGACCTTAGCAGGGCCTTCGATGGATTCTTCAGCTTTCTCAGGTCTTTTTCCTTCAGGGCCACAGGAAGTGCCGTATCTATGTTTTCTTGAACCCAGCTTCCTTCCTCTTGCTTAAAGGTGAGCCTGAGGGCATCGTGATGTGATTGAAGGTGCCCAAAGATGGCTTCTACTGCCCTTGCTGAGAGCCCTTCGGGGAAGTTTAGAAGCACCGACTGGTTATAGTGGTGTTTGTCTTCGATAGTCCCCTCTAACAGCCATCGTTGTATGGGGCTGAGCGCTGCACTGCCCACAATCGCAGATTGATCTGCTACAGCAACCAGTGTTTTCAACCGGGTGGCCAGCTGGCGAATGGTTTGATAGGCAAAAATATCCTGCACGGTTACTTCATAACCAGCTTCTCTTACCCTTGAGCTAATCTGGATCGACTTAATGGAGTCACCTCCAACAGCAAAGAAATTATCAGTAACACCGATGCCTTCAACGCCTAGAACAACAGACCAGACCTGGGCCAGGAGCTCTTCTTCCTGTGTTGCGGGTGCCTCATGATCATCGCCTGCCTGTACATCTGGGTCGGGCAGGGCTTTGCGGTCCAGTTTACCATTTGAGGTAAGCGGCAAAGCCAACAGGTGGACAAAGTAGGACGGGATCATGTAATCGGGCAGGTGCTCTGACAGGTAGCTTCTTATAGCGCTTACCTCGAGCACAGCCTCTGCCACATAATAGGCCACAAGGTGCTGATTATCGGCTCCGTCTTGTATCAATACTACGGCATCGCCAATGGAGTGATATTCAGCCAGGCGGCTCTCAATTTCACCCAGTTCAATTCTAAAACCTCTTAGCTGAACCTGGTCATCGGCCCTTCCTATATATTCTATTTCACCACTCTCAAGCAGGCGGGCCAGGTCGCCCGTGCGGTAGAGTCGTTCTTCAGGGTTATAAGGGTTGGCTACAAATTTTTCACGGGTTAGTTGTTCTTTACCCAGGTAGCCGCGCGATACTCCGGCACCTCCCACATACAATTCACCAATTACCCCTTGAGGCACTAGCTGTTGATGGTGCCTGCTTAATACATAGGCCGATAAAGTAGGAATGGGCTTGCCTACATTACTAATGTCATTTTCTATCTCATAGGCCCCAATTTCTTTGTAGGTAACATGCACGGTGGTTTCTGTAATACCGAACATGTTTACCAGTTTCACCTCTGGGTATCTGTCCTTCCAATTTCGCAGTTTTCGGGGGCTTAGCGCCTCTCCTCCAAAAATGACATAGCGCAAATTCAGAGGGGCTGCTGAACCAGAGAGGTCTTCCTGAATCAGGTTATAAAAGGCACTAGGCGTTTGGTTTAAAACGGTGACCTTTTCCTTCCTCAATATGTCCAGATAAGCTTTAGGATCGCGGGCTATCTCTTTTGGAATGACAATGACCTTTCCTCCGAAAAACAGGGCTCCGTAGATTTCCCAAACACTGAAGTCGAAACAATGACTATGGAACATGGTCCACACATCATCGGCTCCGAAATCAAACTGGAATGCTTCGTTGAAAAACAGTCTTACTACATTGCGATGCTCAATCATTACCCCTTTGGGCTTGCCAGTGGTGCCTGAGGTATAAATGATGTAACAGAGGTCGGTAGGATCAATGGAATGGCTGAACCCTTCCAGGGCCTCTTCTGGCACCAGGGCTGCGTCTTCCATGAAAAGCATTGGCAAATCTACAGACAGCAAGTTTTCATGGGCTCTTGTGGTGAGCAGCATATCCATTCCGCTGTCTGCCACCATGTAGCGTATCCTGTCTTCGGGATAATCCACATCTATTGGTAAATAGGCTCCTCCGGCTTTTAGAATGGCCAGCATCCCTATCACCGTATCGAAAGAGCGCCCGATCAGCAGGCCCACGATGGCATTGCCCTCCAATCCTTGTGCTTTGAGCAGGTGGCACAGCTGGTCCGTTTTTTTGTCCAACTGGGCATAGGTGATGGTCTCATCCTCAAATTGTAGTGCAATATGCTGCGGGTGCTGGGCTACCTGTGATTTAAACAGGTCTACCAGGTTTTTGTCTTGAGGATAGGCCACCTGACTATTGTCCAGTGTCTTCAGCAGTTGCTCAGATTCAGGCGCTGAGAAAATATCGATTTCCGACATTTTTACAGGGTTTTCCAGCCTTCCCTCATCCTTCACTATCTGTGCAATAATTGCCGTTAGTTGGGCTTTTACCTGCTGAACAGTCGATTGGCTATACTTTTGAATATTGTAGTCAAACTTGACCTGAATCTCTTCTCCGGGCAATACCACCACCGCCAGGTCATAATTGGTCTGTTCATAGACATCTACATTGGCTACGGTAAAGTCTTCCGAATCAGTTTGGTCGTTGGTCTCGCGGGTAATTTCTTCCCCGATTGGGAAATTCTCAAAGGCAAGAATATGGTCGAGCAAGCCTCGTCCGAGCTCGCTTAGCCCTTGAACCGTGGCCAGTGGGCTATGATGGTAGGCATCACTGGCAATGGCCTTTTGCTGCACGGCTTTCAACACGGTATCGATGCGATCATCATGCTGGAAGTTGATTCTTACAGGAATGGTGTTAATGAAAAGCCCCACCATGTTTTCGATGCCTTCCAGTTGTGCCGGGCGGCCCGATACCACAGAACCAAACACCACATCGTTGGTGTCATTGTACCTGCTCAACAAAACAGCCCAGGCGGTTTGAATGATGATATTGTGGGTTACGCCATAGGCCTGTGAGACCTCATTCAGTGATTTCACCAGGGCTTTGTCGAGGGTCAATACTTCAGACCTGATTTCAAAAGCGGCTTCATCGGATGTGCCATAGGTGCCCCTCACTGGCAGGCCTGTTGGGCTTTCATAGTCGGTGAGGTATTCTCTCCAATAATCGAGGGCTTCTGATTTGTTCTGCCCTTCGAGCCAGGCTATGTAATCGGCATAGCCTCGCACAGTAGATAGTGAAGCTTGTTCGCCTCGTAGCTGACTGGTATAAAGGGCCTTGAATTCGCTGAAGATAATGCTCATGCACCATCCATCCATCAGCACGTGATGGTGACTCCAGATGAGCGTATGGGCTGTATCGGCTGTTTGAAGTACCGCCAGGCGTATCAATACATCTCCATGTAAGTCAAATTTGCGGGCTGCGTCTTTCTGCCTGAATTCTTCTATCAGTGCTTCTGCTTCTGTTTGTGTATGCCCTCTGAAATCTGCATAGGTAAGATCGATCTGGCGCTCTTTCATGACCACTTGCAAGGGCCTGTCATAGCCTTCATGAAAGAAGGCGGTGCGCAGTACATCATAGCGTTTCATCAGCTTATTCATGCCCAACTCAAGGGCGTTGACGTTCATTGGCCCTTCAAGGTCGCAGCGCATTTGCTGAAAATAATTGGCAGAGTCGGCATCCATGAGCGAATGGAACAACATGCCCTCCTGCATGGGTGATAGCGGATAAATGTCTTCTACCGCATATTCGTCTTGCAGGGCATCGAGCTGAGCGATTGATAAATTTTTGAAAGTAAGGTCTGAAGGTGTCAAGGCTATGTTTTGACGGTTCAGACAGTGTTCCACAACTTCTTTTAAACTCTCTTCATAGTAGTTCATGAAAGCAGCAATGGTCGCTGCTTCATATTGCCTGTTGTCATAGGTCATCGACATTTTCAGCTGCCCTTTGCTTACCATTCCGGCAATGTCCCAGTCGTATTCTAGTTGTTCTGTAAGGGGTGCTGTATGCCCATGAGCTTCGCTGGCTGGTACGAATAATTTGCCTGAGGTGTCTGTGTCAAACTGCCCCAGGTAATTGAAACTGACCTGTGGTCTATTGACAGAGGCATCCGTCTTGTTCTCAAAATACCGGTAGAGCAAGTAATCAATTCCATTGTTTGGCAGTTTTCGCAAATGTTCTTTCACCTGCTTAATCGCGTCAGACAGGCTTACCTGCTCACTTGAAAGCACTACGGGATAAAGGCTGGTAAACCAGCCTACAGTACGACTTACGTCAACCCCTTCGCCTATGGCCTCACGACCATGCCCTTCAAGGTCTACCGCTATCGCATTCTGCCCATATTGCTTCTGTACAGCCAGCAGTAAACCTACCAGCAAAATGTCATTGATCTGGGTTTGAAATGCTTCATGAACCTGTGTCAATAGCTGCTCGGTAAGCGTTTTGCTCAGTTCAAAAGACAGCTGACTACTGTCATTTGTGGTGCTTCTACCCAGCGCGTGGTCGGGCTGCAGTTGCGGCATTTCCTGCTGATCGAAATGGGCCCAGTATTGTCTGGCCTTGTCAAATGCAGCTGACTCTGTGTACTTTGAAAGCACACCCGGCCAGCTGAGGTAGGCATCCGTTTTTAGCGGCAGGGTGTAGGGCTCATTGTTCCTGACTTCCTGCAGTATGCCCTGTATGTCTTCGAATAGGATGCGCCATGAAACGCCATCCACTACCAGGTGATGAATGACTACTAACAAACGGCTGCCATCTATCATGTGAAACAGTCCTAGTTTCATTAATGGCCCGGCTGTCAGGTCAATTCCTGATTGTATCTGATCGGATTCATTCGATAAGGCTACTGCCACATCTTCAACCTCCCGCAAGTCTCTTTCCGTCAAAGAAATGTCAAGGTCCAGGTCTTTGTTTTCCTGAGTCCATGTCTGATCTTCCTCACTGAAGACCATTCGAAGGGCATCATGATGGGTCTGGAGTTTTTTGAAAATGGCCACTGCCTCCTCTTTTGAAAGGCCATCGGGGAAATTGAGCAATACGGACTGATTGTAATGCTGCTTATTTTCTGCATCACTCTCTAAGAACCAGCGCTGAATAGGGCTAAGGCCAGATGAACCTTTTACAGCTGATTGATCGGACACAGACACCAATGCTTTGAGTTTGGTGGCCAGTTCGCGGATGGTTTGATGAGTAAAAATATCCTGTACTGTTACCTCATAGCCCGCATTGCGTACTCTGGAACTGATCTGGATCGACTTAATGGAATCTCCTCCTACTGAAAAGAAATTATCGGTTACGCCAATGTCTTCAACGCCCAGTACGGTTGACCATATTTCAACAAGCACCCGTTCTTCTTCGGTTTCATGTGCTACATGGTCTTTTCCAGGGCCCACCTCAGGATCGGGGAGCAATTTGCGATTGAGTTTGCCATTATGAGTTAATGGAAGCTCCTGAAGGTGTACGAAGTACGAGGGGATCATGTAATCAGGTAGCTTGACCAGCAGGTTACTTCTCAGTGCATCAATGTCCAGCTCTGCTGCCGAAACGTAATAAGCAACAAGGAATTTATTGCCTTCATCTCCCCTGGCTACTACGGCTGCATCATTTAACAGTTCAAGGGCCACCAGTGCATTTTCAATTTCACCCAGCTCTATTCGGTTACCTCTGATTTTGACTTGTTCATCAAGCCTGCCAAGGCATATAACATTTCCGTCTTCCAGAAAATAGCCGATATCGCCAGTCTTGTACAGTATGTCATAATGCCTGGCCTCTATCTCATCTACAAATGGATTAGGGATAAAGGCCTTGTTGGTCTTTTCCTCATCTCGCCAGTAACCTTTGCCTACGCCAAGTCCGGCTACACATATCTCGCCTTTTATGCCTACCGGACATAGGTTCAAATCTTTGTCCAATACATAGATGTGGGTATTCTGTATGGGCTTTCCTATGGATATAACTTGTTGGTTTTCTTCCAGCGGAGGCACTACATAGTGGGTCACATCGTCTGATGCCTCAGTAGGTCCATAAGCATTCAGCAGTTTTATATCGGGGAAATAGGAATACCATTTTTTCACTAGCCCGACACTTAGGGCTTCACCCGTAGGAATCATCCACCTCAGGTGCTTTAACAATGCTTCCTGGTCGCCTGACAAACCATCTAAAAAAGTGGTGATCAAAGAAGGTACTGATTCAAAAATAGTCACCTTCCCTTTTTGCAAGGTTGCAATCAGCCTTTGCGGCTCCAACTGCTCTTCTTTGTCTATGATGTAGGACTGTGCTCCCGTGAGCAGGCCCGCTAAAAATTGCCAAATAGAGATGTCAAAACTGGCAGGGGCTGACTGGGCTATGATGTCATTTTCCTTGATGGATAAATCATCAATTTTTGCAAAGAGGTGATTGAGCATACCTCTGTGATGGATCATGGCCCCTTTTGGCTTGCCCGTAGTACCAGAGGTATAAATGATATAACAGGGGTCTTCTGGAGTGCACTGAATGGCGGGGTTACTGGCAGGATAAGTTTCCAGGTCGGTAAGGTTAGAAATCCATTCTTTGTCTGTAAGCCACTGCGCCTGCCGCTCGTCTGCAATGACAGGAGTCTCTACCGCTGCCAGCTGCTCATTCGAGGCAATGTCATACTGGCTAAACCTCCTTTTGACGCCTTTTTTAATGGCTTTACCATTGACATTTACCTTGCTGATTTTCAGAAGCGCATCAAACCTGTAATTGGTTAATTCATTTTCAATCTCTCCCGTTTTACCACTGATCTCCACCGCGATGATTTCAGGGTATTTGCTCTGTAAAAATTCGAAAAATTCAGCTCCAACAAAGAGGTCATTGCTCCAATCGGTTTTTACCTTCACCTCTGGGTGCTGTTGATGGTATGCCTCGGTTGAGGATATCAGATTTGCCTTTTCTTCCAGGTTGATCAAATCATCCAAATAAATGATTCCTTCCTCTCCAAGTAGGTCTATGGAGTCTTTGATGAACGTTTCGAGATAGAATGTATCGGGAAAATAGTGAACCACACTACTGCATATCACTGCGTCAAAGTCCTTTTCCTGAACCTTCCCAATCTCTGAGGCAGCATACCTTTCAAGGCCTACATTGCGGATGTTATTTCTCTGTAAACGCTCTTCGTTTTTGGTCAGGATTGTACCCGATAAATCGGTGGCATGATAGTAACCTACCTTGGGTGCCAGTTCGAATAAAACGATGCCATGACCACAGCCCACTTCCAGCACCCTGGCACGCTCATGCATGTATGGGTCCAGTTTTTCCTTGAAGTTTTCGATGTACTCATCCATCTCTTCCAGTGAAAAACTCTCATTGGTATAGCTACTGGTCCAACCGTAATCATTGACCTCCTCAGTGGTAGTTTCTGCCACGTAATCCCAAATCTGTTTAAAGGTGTCTTCCTTCTCGCCTACGTTTGCATAGTCGTCAAGAAGTAGGATGGTCTGCAGGCTTTTTGATTCCCAAAAAACATTATCGATGGCTGAAACATGGGCATTCTCTGAAATGATGGATGATATGCCCTCAAGTACTTCCTCATTGATTGATTGCTTTTCGGTCAGAATTTTGAATGATACATTCAAGTGCTTCAAAGCCTGTATGGCAATGATTTTCAGCATGGGGCTGGACAGCAATACGCCAAGACAGGCCGCTTCTGGCAGGTCTAATACAATAAGCTGCTGCTGTAATTGTCTTACTTTCTCATCAATCTGGCTGGCCGAGAGGCTTTCTTTTCCATCGTTCAACACCAGGCTGTCCGGAAACTTAACCGGCACATTATCTACAAGCTTAGAGGCTATTTGATAGGTCTTAAATAAGTTTTTATCTTCTGTAATGTCCTCTCCATACTCGTAAAAGATGATGTTCTCTACCTCGGTTTCTGTGGATAGTTTTTGGTAGAATTCAGCTGGGTTGGACAGCTGATTTTTCTTGGTAATGAGCGTTTTGGTGCCCAAATCTGAAAGGTTGCCCATGGCACGCACCATCGGTGCATCGGGGTTGATGGGAACGTACACCATGCCGGATTTAAAGATGCCCAGCATGGCTATCAACAGGTCTATGGACCGTTCTACCAACACCGGAACGGTAGACCCTTTGGGTAGATTTTTACTTAGATAGCCCGATAGCTGATTGGCCTTTTCATTCAATACCCGATAGGTGAGCCTTTCATCGCCATGCACAGAGGCAATGGCATCTGGTGCTTTTTCAATTTGCTTTTCCAGCAGTGAAATGAATGTCTCCTGCTCTGGAAAGGCCTTTTTAGTATCATTAAAACTATGAAGTAGCTGATACCGCTGTTGCTCTGTGGCCAAACCAATACTCGCTAGTGGCAACTGATCATTTGCGATGATTTGCGCTATGATGCCTTCAAGGTGGGTATTGATTTGCCCTATTATGGCCTCATCATATTTCTCGGCATTGTATTCAAAGCTTACCCTAAACTCTTCTCCTGGCAACACTACCACGGTAAGGTCATAGTTGGTTTGCTCATATACCTGTACATCGGCCACTGTGAAATCGTCCTGTCCTTCCTGAGCATTCGTTTGCCCGGCTATTTGTTCTCCTATCGGATAGTTTTCAAATACCAGAATGTGGTCGAGGAGGTCTCTGTTGGCCTCACTGGATGCCTGTACGGTGGCCAGAGGGCTGTAGTGATAAGGATCACTGGCAACTGCATTTTGCTGTACATTCAATAAGACAGCCTGAATGGTATCTGCCGATTGCCAGTTAATTCTGACAGGGATGGTATTGATAAACAGCCCTACCATTCGTTCTACGCCTTCAATTTGTGAAGGACGACCAGAAACTACTGATCCAAATACTACATCGTTTGTGTTATTGTATTTACCCAGCAGTATAGCCCAGGCGGTTTGAATGATGGTATAGACCGTAACGCCATAAGATTTAGAAATGCCGTTGAGTGAGTCGACCACTCCTTTATCCAGGGTTAACAGGTCTGTTCTGAATTCAAAAGCCTGCTCATTGGAGGGCGATGATGTCGTTTTAACTGGCAGAGTAGCAAGGCTGTCATAACCCGCCAGGTACTCTTTCCAATAATCTATAGCGGCCGATTCATCTTGCTCTTCAAGCCAGGCGATATAATCAGCGTACTTAGTTACAGATGGCAATGATGGTTTCGCATCTGAAATCTGGCTGGCATAAAGTGCCCTGAATTCATTGAAAATAATACCAATACACCAGCCATCCATTAGCAGGTGATGATGACTCCAGATGAGCGTATGCTCCAGTTTAGAAGTCTGAAGTATGGTGAGGCGCATTAACACATCTCCTTGCAAATCGAATTTGCGCAAGGCATCCTTTTGACGATAGTCCTCTATCAATGCTTCCTTGTCAGCACCTGCCTGCTCGCGTAGGTCTACAAAGCTGAAATCGAGCTTGCGATCTTTCATCACCACCTGAAGCGTACGTTCATACCCTTCATGAAAATAAGCTGTGCGCAATACATCATAGCGCTTAATCAGCTCATTCATACTGTCTTCCAAAGCGCTGACATCAACAGTTCCCTGCAAGTCGCAGCGCATTTGTTGGAAGTAATGTGTCGCTTCAGAATCGAGTAAAGTATGAAAGAGCATGCCCTCCTGCATGGGAGACAGCGTGTATATATCTTCTATCTCATGCTTTTCTTGCAGGCTGTCAAGTTGAGGAATTGATAAGCCTTTGTAGCTGAGGTCTGAAGGCGTAAGTTCAGCCTTTTGGACGTGGCGGCAATGATCAATTACCTGCTTTAAGCTTTCTTCATAATGGCGCATGAAGGAAAGAATGGTCTCTTCATTGTAGCTATCCTTTCCGTAGGTTAAGCTCATTTCCAATTGACCCTGTCTGATCATACCGGAAACGCTCCAATCATACTCCAGCAGGTCTTTCTGAGAACGGGTTGCTCCCTGCGGCTCGTCAGACAGTACAAATGCTCTTCCTTCAGTATCGGTATCAAATTGACCAAGGTAGTTGAAGGCTATTTGCGATTTGTGTTGGGGCAGTGAAGCACCTGACTGCTGATAGAACAGGTAGTCGAGTCCATGGTTGGGGATGCTTCTCAAACTCTCTTTGACTTGTTTGATAGCATCGGAGAGCCCCTCTGTTTTGCAGCTAAGCAGGACAGGGTAAATGCTGGTAAACCAACCTACAGTACGCCCTACATTTACATCCTGTGCAATGGACTCACGACCGTGACCTTCAAGGTCGACCGTGACACTTTCATGCCCATATTGTTTTTTGATGCCCAGCATCAAGGCGGCCAGCAAAAGGTCATTTACCTGAGTGTGAAAAGAAGCGTGCACCTCGGTAAGCAATTGAGTAGTCACTTCCTTATCCAACTGAAATGACTGGCGTTGAATGTGCTTTTGTGTACTCTTTGCTTTGGGGTAATCTTTTGCTATTTGCGGGCTATCTGCCGGGTCAAAATTATCCCAATATTGCCTGGCTTTTTGATAAGCCTGCGTCTCGCTGTAGTTCTCTAGTTTTGATGGCCAGCTAAGAAACGAATCGGTTTTTTGAGGCAATGAGAAGGTTTCATTGTTGTTGAATTGTTGGTACAAAATCTCAATGTCCTCAAATAAGATTCGCCATGACACACCATCCACTACCAGGTGATGAATGACTATCAACAGGCGGCTCCCATCGTCCATGTGGAATAAACCCAGTTTCATCAGGGGGCCACTTTTCAGATCAATACCCGACTGAATTTTTTCTGAGGCCTTAAGGAAGATTTTCGCTCCTTCTTTCTCTTTGCGCAGGTCACTTTCTTCTATTGAAAGTGGCAATTCCGTCCCTTCACTGACTTGTGACCAACCTTGCTCACTTTCCTCAAAGGTCATTCTGAGGGCATCATGATGGGCCTGTAGTTTGCCAAAGATCGCTTCTACTGCTTCTCTGGAAATTCCGTCAGGGAAGTTTAACAGTACCGATTGATTGTAATGGTGGGTGTCTTTGGTGGTGCCCTCAAATAGCCAGCGCTGAATGGGGCTTAGAGAGGCTTTGCCTTGAATAATTGACTGATCTCGTACCGTAACCAGGGCTGTCAGTTTTGTAGCCAGCTGACGGATGGTCTGGTGGGCAAAAATATCCTGTACCGTTACTTCATAACCGGCCTCTCTTACCCTTGAGCTTATCTGTATCGATTTGATGGAGTCGCCTCCAACCGCAAAGAAATTGTCGGTAACGCCAATGTCTTTTACACCCAATACCGCTGACCACACATCTGCCAGTAGCTGCTCTTCTTTTGTCTGTGGTGCTACTCCATCTTCACTGGCTTTGATTTCGGGCTCAGGCAATGCTTTTTTGTCCAGCTTGCCATTAGAGGTCAAGGGGAGTTCTTGCAGGTGTACAAAGTAGGAAGGAACCATGTAGTCAGGCAGTCCCTCAGACAGGTGGTTTCTCAAATCCATCATGTCCAGCGCCTTCTCTGAGATGTAGTAGGCAACAAGGAACTGGTCCTGTTCTGTTTCGCGTAACAGCACCACCGCATCGCTTACCAAATCGTATTCAGCCAAGCGATTTTCAATTTCTCCCAATTCTATTCTGAAGCCTCTTAGCTGTACCTGGTCGTCTGCTCTGCCCATATAGGCTATCTCGCCCGTGTCCATTAAGTAGGCCAGATCTCCTGTGCGGTAAAGTCGCTCTTGCTGATTGAATGGGCTTACCACAAACTTCTCTCGTGTCATGGCCTCTTTCCTCAGGTAGCCCCTTGATACGCCTGCTCCTCCTATATAAAGCTCACCCACTACCCCTTGAGGTACTACCTGCTGACTCTGGTTGAGTATAAAGGCGGATAGTGTAGGAATGGGCTTGCCGATGTTGCTGATGTCGTGCTCAATTTCATGGTCACCAATCTCCTTGTAGGTCACATGCACCGTGGTTTCGGTGATGCCAAACATGTTCACGAGCTTGACATCTGTGTGCCTGGCCTTCCATTTTTTAAGCTTTCTTGGACTTAATGCCTCGCCTCCAAAGATGACATAACGGAGGTTCAATGATTGATCCGCACCTGAGAGGTCTTCCTGAATCAGGTTATAAAAAGCACTGGGCGTTTGGTTCAGTACGCTTACTTTTTCTCTGCTTAAGATGCCTAAATAGGCTTTTGGATCGCGTGCTACAGATTTCGGAATAACGATTACTTTTCCTCCGAACAACAGGGCTCCGTAAATTTCCCATACACTGAAATCAAAACAGTGGCTATGGAACATGGTCCATACGTCATCGGGCCCAAAATCGAACTGAAATTGATCATTGAAAAACAGCCTAACTACATTGCGGTGCTCTACCATTACCCCTTTGGGCTTTCCGGTAGTACCAGAGGTATAAATGATGTAGCACAAGTCGGTAGGACGGACAGCCTGATGCACTGCCCCTGCTTCTTTTTCCGGCACCAATGCGGCATCTTCCATGCACAGCACAGGAAAGTCACAGGTCACCTGGTCTTTGTATGCGTTTGTGGTTAGCAGGAGGTTCATCCCACTGTCATCAATCATGTAATTAATCCTGTCTTCAGGATAGTCAACATCTATGGGCAAATAGGCACCACCCGCCTTCAATATGGCCAACATGCCTATCACTGTATCGATTGACCGATCGATCAGCAAGCCAACGATGGCATTGCCTTTCAGTCCATTTTCTTTGAGTAAAAAGGCCAGTTGGTCGGTCTTTCTATCCAGTTCTCCATAGGTGAGACTTTCGTCTTCAAACTGTATGGCTACGCCATCGGGGCTTTGCTCTACCTGCTCGCCAAACAAGTCTAATAAGTTCTTTTCTGAGGGGTAACCTACCTCGCGATTGTCCAGGGCTTTGAGCAACTGGCCCTGCTCCTGAGAAGACAGCACTTCTATGGTTGATATCTTGCGATTGACATCTTCCGCAACGGCAGAGGCTACGGCCTTGAAGTAGGCAATAAACCTGCGAATGGTTTCTTCTTTGAACAACTGGGTGGAATACTCCCAGTTAAAAATCAGCTGATCTTCCGACTCAGTAGCGGAAAGTACCACATCAAATTTGGACACAGTATGGCCATGATCGAATGATTCGATTTTGAGTCCTGGAATTTCCAGGTCTCCGTTTTCAGCGTTTTGATAGGCAAAAACCACATCATAGAGTGGGTTACGGCTGGTGTCTCGTTTTACGCCCAATTCATCTATCAGTTCTTCAAACTGATAACCCTGATTGGCAAAACAGGCCAGTGCTTTTGAGCGAACCTGCTTGAGAAACTCGCTAAAGCTAAGCTCACCATGTAGTGAGGTTCGCACAGGCACGGTATTCACAAACATACCCAATATCTTCTCCAGATCGGGATGTTCACGACCTGCCAGCGGTGTTCCAATCACAATGTCTTCCTGATTGCTGAGCTTATGTAGCAGTACATTGAAAACGGCCAGGGTTACCATAAACATGGTGGCTCCTTCTGCCTTGGCTATTGATCTCAGCCCGTTTGTTTCTTCAGAGCTCAGCGCAAAGCTAATCTCGCCCCCTTCGTAGCCTTTTATAGTAGGCCTTTCATAGTTGGTAGGCAGCTCCAGTGTATGCACTTCATCTGAAAACTCACTTAGCCAAAATTCTTTTTGCTGGGCCAGTTGTTTCTGGTGCTCATCTCCCTGCTGCCATTCGGCATAGTCTTTATACTGCAAGGGCAAAGGCGATAGCTCCTGGCCTCCATACACCGCCATAAAGTCTGTCATCAACACCCCTCTCGATACTGCATCGTTGATGATATGGTGCATGTCAATAATGAGAATGTGGCGCTCAGGGGCCGTTTTGATAAGGCCTGCCCGCATTAGGGGTGCACTTTCCAGATTAAAAGGACGAATAAAATCGTGTATGATGGAGGCAGCTTCATCCTCTGTTGCCTCAAAGGAGGCTATTTCAAAATCAATGCTCTCTGCTATTTTTTGAACTGGTGCTTTGCCTTCAAATTCAAAGTGAGTTCGCAGGCTTTCATGTCTTTCAATAAGCTGAACAAAGGCCGACTTAAGCTTTGCCTTGTCTACCTCACCCTGTAGGCTTAGCGCCAGGGGCATGTTGTAGGCCAGTGAATTCTTATCGAATTCGGTGAGGAAGTAGAGCCTTTGTTGAATGGAGCTTAGCTGGTAGAAATCATTCTCCGCAGCTTTTGGTATGGCATTGAAAGAGGTTTCCGGTGCTGGCTCGGGCTCTGGTTGCTGTATGGCAAGTGTGCTGTCCAGGTGTGAGTCACCCAGAAGCATTAAGAGCTCCCTGATTGTAGGGTTGGCAAATAGATCCTCGATTGACAGTTGGACACCGAGTTCTTTATGGATGCGCCCAATCATTTGTACCGCCTTCAAAGAGTCTCCGCCTATGGCAAAGAAGCTATCGTCAATGTCTATCTCATTGTTACCAAAAAAGCGTTGCCACAGTGCCAGGAAGGCCTGGTTCAAGGTTGAGGCAGATTCGCTTTCATTATTTGAATTGGCCTGGCCCTCTTGCGGCAGTAGCGCAATAGTCTGGCTATTGTCTGCTTTAAAAACCTCTTTTTGATACACCCATTTCTCCAGCCTTTTATTCAAATCGCCTACAGATACTATCACCTGCGGCAGTTTTTTCAGAGATAAAATGCGGTCGAAAACATCAATTATTTCTTCGGTATTTACTCCTTCTCCTCCTCCGTTATTCAGGTTTAAGCCATCAAAGTTTACGCTGATCCAGTTTCTGAGGGTGGTGTGCTTATGTGCCTGTACGAAATAGTCCATGTACACATTGGCAGAGGCATAGGGCGCAAAGCCCAGTCCACCCAAAATGGTGGAGATAGAGGAAGTAAGTAGGCAAAAGTCGAGCGATTTGCCTTGTAGTGCCTCTTCAAGTACGTGGGTACCCCCTACCTTCGGTAATAGCTGTTGCTCGACATCTTCGCGAGTCACCAGGTTAATGGTTCTTTTCGAATGTTCTTCCGTAATGCCCGCAGCGTGGATCACTCCATTTAAAGCGCCAAATTGGTCTTCTACCTGGACAATCAACTTTTGCATAGCCGCCAGGTCTGATACCTCGCCAGGCAGGTAGATCACTTCTCCACCTTCCTGTTCCAGGGCCAGTATTTTGTCCATTCTTTCCCTGGTCGAGGTGGCCAAACCACTTTGAGCCAAAGATGCCTCCCACTGGTCACGAGCCGGCAGTTGGCTGCGCCCTGTCAATACTACTTTTGCCTGATAGGTCTTCAGTAAATATTTTGATAAGTAGTACCCCAGGTTGCCAAGGCCACCGGTGATCAAGTACACTCCTTCATTTCTCAGCACGGCCGATTTGCCATCCTCAGCGCCTCTGCTTTTTACCTTTTCAAAAACCTGCACCCATCTGCGTGAATTTCTGAAGGCTACTACCTTGCCTGCCTCCAGGTCATTGATCTCCTCGTAAAGTGGGTCGATCAGGCTTTCATCAATCACCTCAGACAATTCAATGTCGATATGACTAGTGGCCACAATAGGGTACTCCTGGGAGATGACTTTTAACAGACTGAGTGGTACACTTTTTACCACCTCCATGTCTTCATTGCCCAGTACAGGCTGAAGGTCATTGGTCAACAGTATGATTTGCCTTTCGGCAGCACCTCCATGTTCGTGGCTTGCCTTTACAATATGAACCAAACTGAGGAGGTTGGTATCGCAGGCGGCCAAACAACTTTCCATTGAAAATGGCGCAGTGGTTTTGTGCCCAACCGACCAGGCATGAATTATTCTATCAGGCGAAAGACCATGGGTCGTCAGTCGCGCAAAAAGTGAATTGAAGCTTTCTTCAGATTCAGGATTTAGCTCATACTCATTACGGCTTACTTCTTTAAATTCTGCTCCTTTCTTAACCCAAACGACCTGCTCTTCACTTTGCTCAAACTTCTTTATCAGGGCCTGGCTAAGGCCCACCTCATCGGCAAATATGATGGTAGATGATACCTTGCTGATTATAGCCTCATTGGGGCCAAGGGGTAGCATCTTCCAGGTGGGTATGTAGAACCACTCCGAAACGTCATTGATTCTAACCAGTTCTTCTGTTTCAGCACTAGTTTCACCATTCGCGCCAAAGGGGTCGATGGGGTACTTTATCTTCTCAAACGAATAGGTGGGAAGTGATACTTTTTGGCGCTCTTCATTGCCGTAAAATGCCTGCCAGTTTAACTCAAGGCCTTTCAGGTATAAATTGCCAAGCGCTGAAAGGAAATATTGCCAGTCATTTTTCACCTCTTTCGGGTGCCTTACTAAGTTGACCGCTTTGTGCCCTGTAGCTTTGTGTTGGTTTGAAAGTACTAAGGAGCTAAGAATGTTACCGGGGCCAACTTCAATAAAGACCGCCTTTTTATTAGTCATGACTGACTTGATACCTTCTGAAAAACGGACTGTACCGCGCAGGTGCTTCACCCAATAGGCAGCTTCACCAATTTCGTCAATATGGGCCTGTTTGCCTGACAGATTGGATATAAAAGGAATTTGCTGTGGGTGTATTTTGACGGCTGAAACTACTTTCTCAAATTCATCCAGTATATCGTCCATCATGTATGAATGGAAGGCATGTGAGCAAAGAACCGCTTTGCTTTTATGCCCCTCTTCTTCCATGAGTTTGTGAAACTCATCAACGGCCTGATCATTCCCGGAAATCACACACGCTGTTGAGCTGTTGACAGCCGCTAAGGAAAGTGCTGACTGATTGTTGAGGTAAGGTTTCAAGGCTTCCTCGGAGATGGCGATGCTGAGCATAGAACCTCCCGGAAGCTTTTGCATCAACTCACCTCTTTTTACCACAAGGCGAAGGGCATCTTCCAGTGAAAAAACACCACTGATACAGGCGGCAGCATATTCTCCTATGCTATGGCCTATCATCACATCGGGCCGAATGCCCCATTTTATTAACAGGCGGGCCAGTGCATATTCCATGATAAACAACAGAGGCTGAGTGAACTCAGTATTGTTGATGTCCCCTTTTAATGAGGAGTCCTCTGCTGCAAATACGATGGCTCTCAGGTCCTTTCCGGAGAAGTCTTTTACAATCTCAAAGCATCGGTCTACTTCCTTTCTAAACTCATCTTCACCTTCATACAAATCATGAAGCATGTTGTGGTACTGAGCACCCTGGCCAGAAAACATAAAAACAGTGGTCTGTTCCTGGTAGTGCCTTACCGGGCCGCTGGTATTGGCCTGGGCCTTAGTGGTGAGTTGCTCAATGGCCCCCTGGTGATTTTCACAGACAATAAATTTTCTGTAGTCAAAAGATACCCTTCCAAGATTGAGTGTGTAGGCTATGTCAGCGAGGTTTTCCTGGGGGTGGGTTTCCAGGTATGACTTGAGGTTGGTCATGTTCCTGTCCAGTGCCGCCTGGGTCTTGGCTGAGAGCACAATCTTCTGGTATTTCCTGCCTTCGGCTGTTTCTTTTTTCTGAGGTGCTTCTTCCAAAACTACATGCGCATTGGTGCCCCCAATGCCAAATGAGCTGACACCCGCTCTTCGTGGAGTGCCATTTCTTTCCCAGTTTTGAAGCTGATCGCTAATATAAAATGGGCTGTCCTCTATTTCCAGGGCCGGATTGGGGCTGCTGTAATTAAGGCTTGGTGGAATCTGCTTGTGCTTCAAGGACATGACCGTCTTGATGAGCCCGGTAACTCCGGCAGCCGCATTCAAATGCCCGAGGTTGGTTTTTACCGATCCAATGGCGCAAATGTTTTGCTTCTCAGTATCAAAAGCTCTTTTCAGTCCCTCAATTTCTATGGGATCGCCCAGCAGTGTGCCCGTTCCATGGGCTTCTACATATGAAATGGATTCGGCAGGAATATTGGCACTTTCTATCGCCATTTTTATCACCTGCGCCTGACCTGTAATGCTTGGTGCGGTAAATCCTGCTTTTTGGAGGCCATCGTTGTTGGTAGCACTTCCTTTAATGACAGCATGAATGTTATCACCATCTCTCAGGGCGTCCTTTAGCTTTTTGAGCACTACAACGCCCACACCATTGCCCCCGACCGTTCCGGCAGCATCTTTATCAAATGCGCGGCAGAAACCGTCTGGCGACAAGATCATGTCTTGCTTATACTTATACCCTTCGTTGTCGTGAAAAGTGAGCGATACGCCCCCTGATAAGGCCATGTCACATTTACCGGCCCGAAGATCTCTGCAGGCGGTATCTATGGCTACCAGAGAGGTAGAGCAGGCTGTGACAATATTGACACTTGGCCCTCTCAGATTCAGTTTGTAAGACACCCTGGGGCAGAAATAGTCTTGCCCTGAATAGATGTGGGTCTGCCACTGATCCATCCAATCGTCCTGATTGTTTTTGCCGAGCCGGGGCGTATAATATGGGTTTTGCGATGAGCCGGCATATAGCCCAATGGCACCGGGGTATTCAAAAGAGTTATAGCCAGAGTCTTCCAGGGCAGCCCAGCTGCACTCATGAAATATGCGCATCTGGGGGTCCATCAGACTCGCTTCTTCAGGGGTGTAATTAAAGAATGAGGCTTCAAACAGCTCGTTCCCTTCTAAAATCCCTTTAGCTTTAATGACCGGGTCGTCTGCGCCCTCTTCTATCTCTCTGCTAATAGAGTCGGTACCCGATTTCAAATTTTCCCAAAGCTCATTCACATTGGCAGCCCCGGGAAAGCGGCCGGCCATTCCTATGATGGCAATATCAGACTCTGCATATTCTCCTTCTTCCGCTTCAATTTCCTTTGCCGGTTGTGCTGCTTCAACTGGTTTTGGTTCGGGTGCTGGCTGTTGCTCTGTTTTCGATGAAATGAACTTCGCCAGTGCCTTGATAGTGGGGTACTCAAATAAATCGTTGATCTGGATTTTGTCCTCAAGCGATTTGGCAATCAGGCTCGTGATTTTGATCAGCTTAATGGAGTCTCCTCCTATGTCAAAAAAGTTGTCGTTGATGCTGATCTCTTCGTGTCCGAGCACCTTTTTCCAGATTTCAACCAGGGCCTCTTCCGTTTCATTTGAGGCATTCACAAAGTCGTTGGCCACTTGCACCTCTGGTTCGGGCAGCGATTTGCGGTCCAACTTGCCATTGGTGGTTAGCGGCATCTGGTCTAGCTTCACAAACCAGGAAGGCACCATATACGCAGGCAGTTTCTCTGAGAGGTAGGTCCTCAAGCTTTCTGATGTCAGCTCAATGGCCGATACATAGTAGGCCACAAGGGCATTGTCTTCTCCCACTTTCCGGGCAAGTACAGCGCAGTTGTTTACCTCATCATGAGCAGCCAGGTGAAATTCGATTTCATTTAGCTCAATCCTGAAGCCGCGAATTTTAACCTGCTCATCTATTCTGCCTTTAAAAACGAGCTGACCCCCAGGCAGTCGGCAGGCATAATCGCCCGTTTTGTACATCTTTTTACCCTTGGCAAAAGGGTTGTCTACAAACCTTTGAGCAGTCAGGGTTTCATTGGCCAGGTAGCCTTTGGCCAGTCCATCTCCCGAAATATATAGTTCACCATTTACACTGTGTGGAACCGGGTTTAAATGCTTGTCCAGTATGAAAATTTGGGTATTGTCGGCAGGGTAGCCAATGGGCACTGAGGGCGTATTTTCATCTGCAGCAAATCGATGGATCATGCATCCTACGGTTGCCTCAGTTGGGCCATATTCGTTGTATATCTCTATATGTCCACCAAACTTATCATGGATCTCTATGGCGATTTGCGTTTCTAATTCTTCACCTCCTACAATCAGCCTTTTCTTATGGCCATCCTCAGGTATTTCAGGCAGGTCTATGTCCCTGATCACCTTTAAATGAGACGGGGTCAATTTGATCACATCCACCTCGTTGTCGGCTATGACCTTTTTGATGATTATGTCCTTATTATCTTCCTCGTAAAGGACAATTTTATTGCCTGTAGTCAGCGGAGTAAAAATGGAGGTGACTGTCAGGTCAAAAGAGATGGAGGTGTATAAGGGAAAGGTACTTCTGGCTGTTGTGACATACTTTTTTGCTGCCCAGCAAATGTAATTCGTCAACGATGCGTGGGCTATCATTACGCCCTTTGGCTTACCCGTTGAGCCCGAGGTATAAATGATGTAGGCCAACTCATCGACACTGATTGCAAGCCCGCTATTTTGTGACTTATGTGTGGCGATCTCTTCCTCAGCCAGATCGAGGTCAACTAGCCTTGTAAGCTCACTGAATGTTTCCTTAATATGCTTACTTCTTGTGATAAGCGCTTTTAGTTGCGAATCATTGACAATGGCATTGATTCTTTCTACCGGGTAGTCTGGGTCTATTGGAACATAGGCTGCTCCGGCTTTCAAAACACCCAGAATTGTGGGCAGCAGGATTGTCTCCCGCTCTAACATTATCCCGACAAGGTCTCCTTTTTGAACTCCGACAACCGATGTCAGGTAAGCTGCTACCTGATTGGCTTTTTCATTCAGCACTTTATAGCTCAGGCTACCCTCCGGGTATTGTAAGGCTACCTGTTCCGGTGTTTTTTCGGCCTGCTTCTCAAATAATGAAATGACCGTTTCATCTCTTGGATAATCGGCCGCGGTGTCGTTAAAATCATGTAAATACTGCTGCCGCTCGTCTTCTGACAACAGGCTAATGGCCTTCACCTTTTTGTTTGAATGATTGAGTATTTCATTCAAGATGATCATGAAATGCCTGGCAATAGAATCGGCATGTTCAGGAGTAATGATACTTGCCTTATAGGCCAGTTCGATGGTCAATTCTTCGCTGAACAAGGCGCTTATCACCAATGGAATACCGGTATTTTCATAGGCAGACCTGAGGCTGATATTAAATTCGGTACTGCTGTTGATGAGTTCCTCATCGAGGGGGTAGTTTTCAATGACCACAGCCGAATCAAACAGATCGTCCATGGGACTCAGCTCAAGCAGTTCTTTAATTTCAGCGTAGGAGGTTGTGCAAAACTGGTTTCTCTCTATTAGCTCTTGGTTTACACCGGCCACCACCTCGGACAATGTGCTTTCTTCAATGCCATTTAGCCTTAGCGGAACGGTGTTGATAAAGTTGCCCACTACATTGTCAATGCCCTTGATGGACAAATTCCTGTCAGAAACAACTGTGCCAAAGACCATGTCTTGCCCATTGGTGTATTTCTGAAGTAGAATGCCATAGGCTGCATAAATCACTGCTGCTTTTGTGACTTTGTGCTCACCGGCATAGGCTTCTATTTGCGCATGAGAGGCCGTACCTCTGGCCCTTTGCACCGGTTCGCTAATGATGGCTTTTGTGTCACTGGCTGAAAATACGGGGGCAATTTGGTACTCGTTCAGGTAATCCTTCCAAAAGGCCGATGCCTTCTCAGGCTCAATGGTCTTCTTTCTGCTCTGATGTATTTGCTTGAAACTCGGCTTGATCTCAAATTCAGGGCTTTGCTTATTTCTTAATTGGCCATAGCATTGTACAAGCTCTTTGAGCATTATCCCCGTACTCCATCCATCATACAGGATGTGGTGATTGGTGATGTTCATCACAAAAGCCTTATCACAGGACTTCATCACCCTGATTTTCAAAGGCAGTTTTGCCAGATCAAACCGATCATTTTGATCGCTTTTTGTAAGCTCCAGAATTTTAGCAGCGGCTACTTCATTGCTGTGTTCAGAAAAATCGTGATATAAGAATTCGAGAGGGCATTCTTTGAGAATAATCTGAATGGGTTTACTTATGCCTTCCCAGCGGAAAATTGACCTTAATACATCATTCTTTGATTGAACAATCTGAAAGGATTCCTGCCAGACCCCGATGTCTAAATCACCGTTGATCTCAAAGGATAATTGAATGTTGTCGGTGTTGTTTTCATCATCTTTTACATAATGATACAACATGCCTTTTTGCAACATATTCAGTTCGAAAATCTCCTGAATATTCGATTTTTCAATTCTTTCTTTCATTGAGAACTTATCGTTTGCGTATAAAGATTAATGAGGGTCGGGCACCGGGGTGTGGTGACTTTCAAAGACTGTATCTGTCTGATTTTAAAACCCTTAATGAACGGTCTGTGACGAATGTCTACTGGCTAACATGCATGGGATATGCATGCCACCTGAGGGATTAATTAGGGCTATAGGTACGGGCCATTCCTACCAGCACTTTACGGGGGCCTTCAAACGGCTCACGTCCATGTGTATAAAGCATATTGTCCAGAAGCAGCAAGTCGTTTTTCTGCCATTGAAAAGAGAATTTCGTCTTTTCATATACTTCCCTGATCACAGAGAGATATTCTGCATCAATCGGTGTACCATCTCCAAAATAGGTATTGCGAGGAAGGTTCTCTTCACCCAACAGCGCAACCAGGCCTTCTCTCAGCTCTTCTTCCAGGCTGCTTACATGGAATAAATGGGCTTGATTAAACCAGAGTTTTTCCCTGGTGACTGGATGAATAGCGGTAGCCTGGTTAGTTTGTTTTGTTCGCAGCCCATTACCAGTCCATTCGTACTGAATGTTATTTTCTCTGCAATATTTTTCGACCACACTCTTATCTTCAGTCTGAAACACCTCGTTCCAGGGTAGGTCTACATTGGAGTAATTACGGACGTACATGATCTTTTTCTGCTCAAACTCATTGCGGATATCTTCCGGTATTTCCTGATAGGCAACACGGCTGTCTGAAATGGGTGTATTCCCCATTTTTTGGGCTGTTGTTACCGATAGAAAGCCTATTCTAATGGGCCATACATTTGAATATGCATTTTCATTGTGCTGGGGAATTACCTGCGAGGGATGATATTCAGTGGCTGTATAAATGTTGTTTTTCAACGCTGTTCTGGGGGTAGAACGATAGGTATAAGTCAACAGCTTTTCGCCAAACAGGCCGGCCAATACATCTCCAAAATCTTCACTGTTGATATTTAATCCTCTGATCAGGAGAATTCCATTGGTAGATAAGAACGTTTCAACGTCATCTTCATTTTTATCTACCCAATCGTGGGGTGATAATCCATTGTCTTCTACTTGAAGCAGCATCTTTTTGCCACAGAGCCTTTTTATACTGTCTGTATTCATCATCGTGTTTTTAGAATCCTGTATTAATGGTCGGCCACATTGGGAATATGCGGAAGCCGATATCGTGTTTTCCAATAGAAAATTGTGAAGAAGATCAGGCTGAACCTGATGTGCCTGGCAGTTCGAATTGACTGACCAGGCTCAAACGCTTCTATCAAAGCGCGTTATAATATTTTGTGCTCCAACCCCTGGAGGGCTTAACATTGAAAATCAGTTTTAGCCCCAATCACTGAAAGGAGTATGCATTTTCAACCATCGCCTTTGAAGACATGCCTTCATCAGAAGGGGTCAGCCGATCGTTTTATTCTGATCTTTATTAATTTTTACTACAATTGATCCAGAGCGAGTTCTCCTCTTCCGGTCATGGGTATGGGGCAGCTTAGCCCAAACGGATTAGTTCATCGTTTGGGCTAGGCTGTCAATAATGAGGACGCTTGAATTATTGCCCTCTTAAACTCTCTGTTACTTTCACCTTGGCTGATCTTGCTGTCTGAGCCATAATAGTGAGCCATGCCAATACTAATATTGAGACTCCGGCCAGAATGAAGTACACCGGCTCCAGTCCTACCCTGTATGAAAAGCCATCCAGCCAGTTTTTCATTAAGAAATAACCTATTGGCAAGGCGATGATGATAGAGAGTAAAATGAGTATGATAAACTCTTTGGACAGCAGCTTTACAATTCCTAAGCTGGTAGATCCAAGTACTTTTCTGATGGCGATTTCCTTAAACCTTCTTTGCGTACTAAAGGCTGTAAGCGCTAATAGGCCCAGACAAGATACTGCAATGGCTATTGCTGCAAAGTATTTAGACAGCGTGGCAATTCTTGCTTCCTCTTTGTATAGTTTCTCGTAATTCTCATCAATGAAATTGAATTCGAATGGAAAACCAGGATTAAAGGAGGCGTGTAATTCTTCAATTCTGCTGATGGTTTCTCTTTGATTCTCGGCCGCAATTTTGGCAACGAAATTCTCGCATTCGGTGTCTACCAAAAAGAAGAAGGGGCCAATTTCCTCATACATGCCTTCGAAATGGAAATCCTTCACCATGCCTACAATTGTGTACATGCCACCTTTAAAAAGTTTTTCGCCTACCGGGTCTTCATGTCCCATAATTCTGGCAGCAGTTTGGTTCACTACTATGGCATCTTCGTCAGTAGGAAAGTCTCGCGAAAGTAAGCGACCCTCCAGCAGCTCTACTTTCAGGACGTCTGCCATGTCATAGCCCCCTTCAATGAAGTCAAAATCAATCTTCCTTTCTTCCTCCTCCTGATCTTTCCACCTCAGATTGCTGCCGCCACTAATGTTGCCTGGCAGCGAACCACACATTGAGGATATATTGACCACCCCTGGTAGATTTCTAACTGCAGCAGAAAAGGCATCAGCATCTTCTACCATTTTTCCCTCTTTTCTAAAAGAGATGAGGTGCTCATTGTCATAGCCCAGGTTGGTTTCCTGTATGTAGTCAATTTGCCTGTAGGTGAAGATCACCGCGATGATGAGAATCACAGAAATGGCAAATTGAAATACCACCAGCCCTTTGCGTAACCACAGTACTCCTGAATTGCCTCCGGTTTTTCCTTTTAAAGCCAGTACTGGTTTGAAGCCGGAAAGGTATAGGCCAGGATAAATACCAGAGATAAGACCGGTAAGGATGGTAATGATTAAAGCAGGTATGATGATGCCGGTAGCGTTGATAATCGACAGCTGTTTCTCAGTAATCTGATTGAACTGAGGTAGCAAAACGATCACAATACCTATGGCTAATATGAGTGCCAGGAAGGTCATAAACATGGACTCTCCAAAGCATTGATAAATCAGTGTTTTACGTTGGGCACCAATGGCCTTTTTCACACCAATTTCCTTGATTCGTCTGGCTGCCTGGGCGGTAGACAAATTCATATAATTAATGCAGGCAACGATAAGGACAAAAATTGCAATCAGAGAGAAAATCCTCACATAAACCATTCTTCCCGCTACAGGAAAGCCATTTTCATACTTGCCATAAAGGTACCTCTCAGAGTATTTTTGGGCAAAAAGGGTGAGTTTGGTGTTTTTTAACTTGGTAGTTAAAAAGTCCTTGATTTTTGCATTGAACTCCTCAAGATTAACACCTTCAGTTAAAACCAAATGTGCCAGGGTGCCTTCATTGCTCCATTTCCTAAAATCGGGGCGTTCTTCCAGAAAAAGGTCATAGCTGAACAAAACATCAAATTCCTCTGAAATTTCGGCACTAGGGCTAAACACAGCGGAAACAGTGTATGGACCGGTGAAGAATTCACCTTTAAAGGTGATGGTTTTACCAACGGCCTCGTCTACGTTCCTAAACAGGCCCCTGGCCATATTCTCTGAAATGACAATGTTGTTTTTGTCCGATAAGGCTGTCTGTTTACTTCCAGAGACAAAATCACAGCGAAAAACATTGAAGTACCCTTTGCCGACAAAATGTGGTATGGCTCTGACAAGCTCATCTTCAAAGGCGAGAACTCCCTCATAGTAAGACTGCGCAATCATAGGAATGGCATATTCTACTTCTGGAAATTCTTTTACCAATGCTTCAGTTAAAGGACCGTGCGTGTAATCGTGGGTCTGGATACCACCTTGATAATTGGCGTTTACCATTATTTGATAGTGCCTTTCGCTATCTAGCTCCCCGAAATGATCCATCTTCAATTCGTCATTTACCCATAGGTAAATTAACAGGGCGCTCGCCAAGCCAATTGAGAGTCCAAACAAATTGATAAAGGAAGCACCTTTGTACCGCTTGAAGTTTCTGAAAAAGATGAGAATAGCGTGTCTTAGCATGGCTAGTTAGTTAAGTGATTCTGACTAAGGAACTAAAATAAAAAACCTTAAGCAGATCAATATCATATAAATGCTACTGATTCTGGCTTATTGACTGATTATTTTCCCCAATTAATCTTATTTACTGATGTGGTTTAGGTTCTAATTTTCAGGAAGACTAATAATAAATCAAAATGGTTGCACCATAATTACATAATTAATGCTTCAACCGGCTGTGCATGATAGTAATAGCTACCAACGGCAATATCAAATACGGCCATTCCCATAGGGTTAAACATAATTGGCACCTCGCTGGCATGCCTTGAAAAGCCTTCACCTACTAGCATATCCACGATTGAGAAGGTGTCTTCTTCCTCAAGGCCGTTCTCTATATGCATCATTTCAATGTCTGTTTTTTCACGGTTCACCTCTTCCCAATCATCTACATAGATAGCTCCCTCAAACCAGTCTTGTGTTTCTACTTTATAATCACGCAGTGAAACATTAAGGTGCAGAGACCCTGTTTTCGGCTTTTTATCTATGTATGGAGCATCTGATACCGTACAAGTCATGAATATGTCTGCATCGGCATAGGCCTCTTCCCAGGAATCGACCACTTCTATCCTGTCGTCATTTATCAAGCTGGGGTCAATATCGCGAAGGTCGTAGATGAGCATTTTGTCGATAATACTTCCGAACATTTCAAAGCACATTTTTGCATGGTATTGACCGATTGGGCCAAAGCCGGTCATTCCTATCTTTACCGATTTAGGTTTTCTCACTTCATTGAAATATTTGAGCACCAGCCCGCTAACTGAAGTAGTCCTGATCACGCTAAGCAATGGTGTATTGATGGTGCCCAGGGGCTGACCTGTGTCGGCATCGTTAAGAATCACCACACTATGAGCTCTTGGAATACCCTGATCGATGTTTTCAGGGAAGCTTGCTATCCATTTGATCCCGGCCATATTAATATTACCTCCTACAAAGGCAGGCATGGCAATGATCCTGTTTTTTGGGTTGCGATACCTTAGGTAAGGCTTTACTGGTTGTGAAAAATCACCATCGGCCAAACACCTGACGGCATCTTCAATAATTGAGACGGTTTTTTCCCAGTCAATTCCTATTTCCAGGAGGTCATTTTCATTTTGAATGCGCATTGGTATGTTATTTCAGATTTGTTAATTGATTCAGACAGAAACGGGAAATCCTTTACGGATTTTGAAGATGTTGTCCAGCCATTCTTTATTGTAGATGGTGGTGAAATAGCGCTCACCCCGATCAGCGAATATGGTGACCACATTGACCGGCTGACTGAGCTTGCGATCAGCGAAGTAGCGCTTCACTGCTGCATAGACTGATCCTGATGAGCCCCCTACAAAGAAGTTGTGCTTCTCCAGTAATTCGTAGCAGGCGTTGACGGTAGAGACTTCATCAACAATCACAAAATCATCTATCGGGGCGTTTTTGAGAATCTTAGGCCTCATACTGGACCCTATGCCCGGGATGAACCTTTTGCGGGATTCACTGCCAAATATGACAGAGCCCTCTACATCTACCGCGATGACCTGAGCATTGGGGAAATTCTCTTTGATCTTTTGCGAAACTCCCGTGATAGTTCCTCCTGAGCTAACACCCAGAAAGATGTAGTCAATCTCCTCGATCTGAAAGCATAACTCTTTGCCCAATGACTGGTAATATGCCCTGGCATTCAGCGGATTCTCATATTGATTTACCCAGTAGGAATTAGCGATTTCCTGCTTCAGTTCCTTTACCTTTTGTACTCTTGTGAGCAAATAACCCCCTCTACTATCCGGGTTTTGTACCTTAACCAATTTGGCCCCATTTGCCCTGATCAGCATTTCATTAATATTGGTGATATAAGGGTCTACCACGGCTATAAAAGGGAGGCCGTAGTATTTGCAATAGGCAGAAAGTGCCACACCAAAGTTTCCAGAGGTTGATTCTATAATGGTTGTTTCCTGGTTGATCTCTCCACTATCCAGAAGCTTTCTCAGAATATATGAGGCGGCCCTGTCTTTAACACTACCTGTGGGGTTATAGGCCTCTATTTTTGTGAAGAGATTGATGTTTTCAAATTCACTCATTTCTATTGAGACAAGAGGGGTGTTACCCACTTTCTCCAGGATACTTGGTGTTATCAACATGTTGGTTTTGTTTATGTATTTGTCAATGGGACCTGAAAAATGTGTTTATCAGGTATGCTCATATACTTCGAATGGAGTACTGTATTTCTTAATAGGTTTGTCCGTAAAGTCTTATAGGAATAGTTCGTCCAGCTCTTGCTGGTCTAGTTCTGCCTCAAAATCAGATGGCGTGAAGTGGACATCGCTTTCCGCCCTGATTTGATCTAACAGGCGAGACATATTGCTCAGAAACCTGTCGCTAAAATCTTGAATGGTACTATCAGAGAATGCACTTTGGTGATAGGCAATGTCCATGGAAAGTGCCTTATTCATGACCATGGCATTCAAATCCAGTTTGGTCGTCAGGTGGTTGTCAGAAGCTGTCTCTGGCCCTGTGGGCAAACCACTGAAAGACCAGTAATCGTCATTATCGAGGTCAAATTCTCCCAGGTAGTTGAGCCTGATTTCAGACATGGCCGCCTTCGACTCACCTGAGTTCTGGCTCAGATCATAGGACAAGCCATGATCAGGTATGCTCTTAATTTGTTCCTTGATCGACTTTATCTGAACACTAGGGTCTTGTCCCACCAGCTCAAGCTTTACGGGGTACATCGCAGTAAACCAGCCAAGCGTTCGCGATACATCGCACTCGTCCAGGTGTCTGCCATGGTTTTCATGTTCAATCACAAAGGCCGTATCACCTGTCCACTGGTTTAGGGTCCAAACCAGCGCTACATTGAGCAGCGTGAACACATCGGTACGATAAGCCTTGTGCGCCTCTTTGAGCAGGAATTCTGTTTGTGCTTCGTCAAGGCTCAGGCTGTGCTGCCTCATACCAGCTACCGACCAGTCTTTGGTTTCAAAGTCAAGTGGTAGTTTAAAGGCTACCTGTTTCGTTTCTTCCCAGTACTGGTTTGAATCTGAACTGTATTGAGCCTGCCAGTCTTTGAGTTGTTGCTGCCACTCCGCCAGGCTCTCCGTTTTTGGTGGCAATACCAGTTTACTGTCTGTTGCCAGGGCTTGATAGACCTTTAGCAGGTCATAAAGCATAATGCGCCATGAAAGGCCGTCCGTTACCAGGTGATGAGCCGTGATGAAAAGGTGTTTTTGCTCACCTTGATTAGAAAAAACAACGGTTTTGATCAGAAGACTTTGAGAGATATCAAAGCCTGACTTCGCTTCCACCAACTGTGCTTTAAAGTCCTCTTCCTGTTCAATGACCGGAATAGAGAAGGCCTGATTCAGATGCTCCTTATTAAAGAACAGCACCTGGTCGTTTTTATCATAATTCAGCCTCAGACCATCGTGATGATTGACCAATTTTTCGAATGCCCTTTGCAACAAGTTGATATCTACAGCCTCATTGATATTGAGCAATAGAGATTGGTTATAAAAAGACGGGTTGGCAAATTGTTGACTGAAAAACCATGATTCAATGGGCACATTTTCTTTAGGTCCGGAAATTATGCCCTGATCAGCCTGCTGACTGTTTTGTGAAAGCGTACCACTCTGTATGAGCTGCTCTATGGTATGGTAGGTGAGAATGTCTTTTACCTGAACTGAGATTCCCTTTTCATGTAATCTGGCAACGATTTGTACCGCTTTGATAGAATCACCGCCCAGTTCAAAGAAGTTATCGTTCATAGCGACACTATCCGTCCCGAGCAGGTCTTGCCAAACCCGAGTAATCAACTTCTCTACATCACCTTCAGGCAGTCTTGCAGTAACCTGTTCATTCTCCATGGGTAGGTCCTGAAGTGCCCGGTAGTCAATTTTTCCGTTGGCAGTCACCGGAAAGGCCTCTAAGACCACCATTCCGGCAGGGATCATATAAAAAGGTAAATGCCCCGATAAATAAGTTTTAAGGTCCGTCTGATGGATGTCTTCTTTTTGATGGTCAGTCAGTAAATAGGCGAACAGGCTCTTTCTACCCTTCAGGTCTCTAACCACCACCACAGCATCAGTAATGCCGGGGTATTGTCGCAGGCAGTGATTGATTTCATCGGGCTCAATCCGGTAGCCATTGATCTTGACCTGCTCATCTGTGCGGCCCAAATATTCCAGGGTTCCATCGAAAAGTCTTTTGGCCAAATCCCCGGTTTTATACATGCATTCGTTTTCCAAAAAGGGGTTTAAAATAAACTTTTCGGAAGTCAGGGTTTCATCAAACCTATAGCCGGAAGCCAGACCCGATCCAGCGATATAAATTTCTCCGGTAATCCCTTCGGGTACTGGGTGCAGTTGCTCATCGAGCAGATAGATTTGGGTATTGGCTGCGGGTATTCCTATAGGTACGGTCCGGGAAAAATCATCAGGACTATATTCATGAATCATACAACCCACCGTGGCTTCAGTAGGTCCATACTCATTGAAGAGCAGCACTTTTTCAGAAAATTTTTCATGAATATTCCTGGCCAGGCTGGTCTCAAATGACTCGCCTCCCACAATCATTTTTTGCAGTCTTCTCTTTCCTGATTCGGGCAAATCCACTTCTCTGAGCAACCTCAAATGAGATGGGGTAAGCTTGATAATGTCTACCTGATTGTCTAAAACGGCCCTTATTACGGGGTGTTCCTTCTCTTGCGCATTGTCATTATAAATCACAATGGAATGACCAGTAGCCAGTGGAGTGAAAAGCGAAGTGAGTGTGAGGTCAAAAGATATGGAGGTGAAAAGTGGAAAGTTGCCCTTGTCTTGACCCACATAGGTGGCAGCAGCCCATGCCACGTAATTATGGAGGGCCTTATGACTCACCATCACGCCTTTGGGCTTACCTGTAGTGCCAGAAGTGTAAAGCAGATAGGCCTGGTCCAGGGCACCAAAGGTGGGAGCCACTGCTGCTGACTCACCACCAGACAACAGTGCTTCAATGTTTATGACTTGTACACCGGAATCCGATAATTCATGAATTAGCTCATAATGATCGTCACTGGTCAATGCCCACGAACACTTGCTATGCGACAGCAAGTACTGAACTCTTTTCTCAGGCAGGTCAGTATCGATTGGCAAATACACGCCCCCGGCTTTCATAATGCCAATCACGCCTACAATCAGCTCAGGCGAACGAGGCATGTAGAGGGCTACCACATCGCCCTTTTCGAGTCCCTCGGCTTGTAGTGCCTGTGCCACCGCATTGGACTGAGCGGCCAGGGTAGCATAACTTACTTCCTTATCGCCCGATACAATGGCTGTGGCATTTGGCCTACTGTTAATTTGACTCTCTATTAAGTCCAGAGCAGTCTGACCTGCAAAGGGCTTGTGGTTATCATTAAAGCCAAAAACCTGCGCTTGATATTCTTCAACAGAGAGAGGAGAAATGTCAGCAATTTTCGTCTCTGGATTGATGAGAATTCTTTCAAGAAGTGTGTCAAAATGAACCGCTAATCTCTGAATGGTTTCCCGATCAAAAAGGCTGCTGGCGTACTCAAAGCCATAGCTTAGCGGGCCTGACCCATCGTCAAATACCTCCTGTGAAATATCGAATTTGGCTGAGTTTGGACTGATGGGAACCCTTTTCAATCGAAGCGTTTCACTGACCGGGGCGGGTAAGTCCATGTTCTGATAAAGGAACATAGTATCGAATACCGGATTACGACTGATGCCTCTTTTCACATCGAGCTCGTCTAGCAACAGGTCGAAGGGATAGTCATTTGACATGGCCTCGTTGATCTGTCGTGCCAAGCTTTCCAATAGGTCTTCAAATGATGCGTCCGGAGCAATGCTTGCCCTGATGGCCAGGTTATTGACGAACATACCCATGGTGCGGCTGACATCAGGGTGGTTTCTGGCGGTTACCGGAATACCAATGACCATTTCGCGCTGGCCCGTGTATTTGTGCAAAAGCACATGGTAAACGGCAAACATTAGCACATGCATGGAGCAATTGTATTTCTTAGACATTGCCCTCAGCTTTTCAGACTTTGCCTTGCCAATGCTAAAGTTCAGCTTGTCGCCTTGATGATCAAATTGATTGGGCCTGGGTCGGTCCAGTGGCATTTCAAGCAGCGGCAACTCACCAGACAATGCATTGAGCCAATATTCTTTGCGTGCCAAGGCAGCTTCAGTCTGCCAGTAGGTTTCAGACCATTGCACAAAATCTATGTACTGCACCGAAAGCGTTTCCTCCTTTTCTCCCAGGTAGCGCTGAATAAGCTCGTGGATAAAATAAGAAAGAGAAACACCATCCATCACTATATGGTGGAAATCGAAGTACAGGAGCGTTTTATCTTTGGCACTTTGTATAAGGCTGATGTTGAATAGCCCCGGCTTCTTCAAGTCAAAAGGCTTGATCAATGATGGCAGCAATTCTGGCTTCAATTCATCTACCTCAAGCACGTTGATGGTATGATGGGTCTTCTGGTGGCTGCGCATGAACACCTCATTTCCTTCCTGAAAAAATGAAGTGTTCAAAATGTCGTATTGCCGGATTATTGAATTGAGATTTTTTTCAAGTCGCTCAACATCAATGGCCGAGCTTGTTTCAAATGCCACTGGTACATTGTAGGCCGTTGAAGCAGGGTGTGTCTCCTGAAAGTAAAACAACCTTCTTTGCAAAGAAGATACCTGATGCCGGTCTGACTGCTGTGCCTTTGGAATGGACTGGTATTCAGTTTTAGTAAAAGAGTCCAGATCAGCAGCAATCTCTCTAATCGACTGCCGATTATACATGGCCGTCAGGGGTAATTCTACCTCAAACCGTTTGAGTACCATCATGGCAAATTCAGCTGCCTTCAGGGAGTTACCTCCTATTTCGAAGAACTTATCAGTGACAGAAAGCCTGGGCTTATTAAATAGCTGCTGCCAGATGTTGAGCAGCTTCTGCTCTGTTTCATTTTGCGATTCAGCGGGGTCAGATGCCGCTCCTGCATCAGTCCTTTCAATCTCAGCGAGCTCCTTTAGTATATGGGTATAGGCTCCCGCCTCATACTTTTCCACGAGCTTAAAGCGCTGCAGCTTGCCACTGGTGGTTTTGGGTATGTCTTTCACGGGTATCACATGTGCCAGCTCTACCCCTACTCGTAGGTTAATGTGTGCCTTTAGCGCCTGGAGAATGGGCGTGAAGGAGCTGATGTCTCCCCTATGGAATACAAAAGCAATGACTTCTTCTATTGCTGAGTCCGAACCAGTAGCACCAGAGATAATGATTTTGTTGAGTTCTACTCCTTCTACCGCTTCAGCAACCCGTTCCAGGTCATGAGGATAGAAATTCTGCCCATTGATGAAGAATACATCCTTGGCCCGCCCGGTAATGTAGAGTGCCCCATCTTTCATAAACCCCAGGTCTCCGGTATCGAGCCAGCCATCAGCTGAAATGGCCTTATTTGTCGCTATAGGGTTGTTGTAGTAGCCAGCAGTCACATTCTTGCCCTTTATGCACACATGACCAATTACAGCATCGGCCAGGCTAAGCCCCTCATCATCGGTTATGTTTAGCAATACATCATTGATGGCCGTACCCACATTGACAAAAGAAAGGGCATTGCCAACGCTTGCAGGTTGTATTGGGTTGCCTACCAGGAGCTCATTTCTGTTGAGAGAAATGGAATGCATTTCTGCCTCCAGCTTTGAAATAGACACTGCCAGACTGGCCTCTGCCAGTCCGTATACCGGGCACATGGCGGTTTTGCGCAAACCGAATTTTTCCAGTACCTCCAAAAAGTTGAACCCCAGCTCTTCAGAAATTGGCTCAGCCCCATTATAAATGATTCGCACCGAAGACAGATCCCAATCATAGGATTTGGACTCATCGTAATATTTGAGCAGGTATTTGTAGCCAAAATTTGGAGAGCAAATGACGGTAGTCCGATGCGTTGTCGCCTTGGTCAACCACAGGGTGGGGTTGCGCACAAAGAGGCTGGTGGGCATCAGGTACTGGTTCATTTGGCTAAACAGCGGGTTGATGTGGAAGCCAATGAGGCCCATATCGTGGGTGAGTGGCATCCAACTTAAGGTAGCATCTGTGGTGGCATAGGCGGCAGCACTGCCAATAGCGGCTACATTGGAAATCAGGTTTTCATGAGTGAGCATTACTCCTTTGGGGCTTCCTGTAGAGCCTGATGAAAACTGAATAAAGGCCAGATCTGTTGGCTTGGCCTGGTGAATCTCGCCTGTATCTTTGACCGTTGCAAACTCCTTTAGGTCAATGGCTTTGCCCTTGATGCGTGCGAATAAGTGCTCCTGTCCGGTAGCCAGTCCGTAGCCAGCTATTTTTTCAAGATGGACTGATGTGCTCACCAGATATGGATTGTCCAGCACAGCCCAAACATTGAAGAGTTTTGCCTTCTGGTCGTCATTTTTACCAATAGAAAGAGGCACCGGAATGATGCCTCCAAGCATGCATGACCAGAATATAATAATGAAAGTGCGGTTGTCTTCTACCTGAAAAACCAGCTCATCCTTGGGCTTTAAACCCCTATGTTGAAGCACATACAGGCCTTTTAATGAAAGCCCATAGAGTTCCTGATAAGAGAGAAAATCTTCACGATCGCCTTGTTCAATAAAGGTGATGCCACGATCGTTCAGAGCGCTTGCATCCTGCAGCACTTCAGTAAGTGTTGACGGATTCATAGACGGGAAATTTTTAATGAAAAGCTGAACAGGAGGGGGTACTAGCTACAGCCCATAGACAACGAGTGTTGCATGGACTTATGCCATTTTAAGTTCAACCTGGTTTTGGGGTACTGATATGCTGATGGCCGTTCTGATGGAGTCGAGAGAAACAAGAATACGACTTCCGTTGTTTCCGGTAACAAGACCACGCATACCACATAAAGGGCCTTCTTTCACTTCAATCAGTGAGCCCCTTCGAATATAATTCTCGGGACGTAAATCGCGGTAGTGGTCCATGTTGTCCACCAAAAGGCGGATGTTCTCGATCTCCCAGTCCTGCACTTTCTGAAATTCATCGCCAATTTTGACAAAGCGGTAAACACCATCGAGGTTGGTGATATGGTGTCGCTTGCCTGGTTGAATGTTAAGAAAAAGGTAGCCAGGGAACATTGGCACTATCACCCTTCTCTTTTGCGATTTGTAAACTCTGAGGACTTTGGTTAGAGGGAGTAAATTCTCTACCTCCATTTCGTTTAATCTGGCGCTAATGGTTCTCTCGTATTTCTGCCGAACAAATAAGGCATGCCAATACGGTTTTATGCCACCACTGTTAAGATGGTTTGCATCCATATCTATTTAGTTTAAGGTTATTTTTAATGAAGTATTACCGAATGGGTAAGGCAATGCCTAAGGAAAAGTACACCTGCCTTTTCGATATTCATTTAAGATTGAAATGCCAAGGGTTGAGTCTTGGCGGGCGTTCAAAATAGGCTTTTTAATGCATTAAATAAAAAGTATGAGTTAAAACTTAACTCTTTTTTACACATGTTGCCTATTAAAATACAACATATATTCCCCTATTTCATGCCTGAACTTAACTCTAGGGCAATAAAATAGTTTTAGAAATCATCAAAATCTTTTATTGCCCTACAATAGCAATTATTTTTATGTTTATGTTATATATAATTGCCTGTATAGTCTAATTATGACCAGAATCGGGCTTATAAACAACGAGAAACTGATGGATATCAGCTTGATAGTCAGCCAGTCAACACTTGGAGGTCTACTTTGTGAGGTTCTCTATTCTTTTTTACGGTCTTTCTTAATAGAACTTTAACAATTGCGCGGGTCTGTTCTTTGAAAAAAATAAATGCCTCAACCTGAAACGGAGGGTTATGAGTGCCAGTTGGTAAATAATCTTTCATTAAAAAAATCTATCGCTTTCACTTTTACAGACAAGCCCGAAAGACTGGTGGTCAGGTGGGCAACATAGCCATCTGCGACAGGAATTGATTGAATATTCCAGGACACTCCCTCGTACATAGAAACACCGGCTTTCCATCTCAAATCTTTCAGCGGTATGGTCACACCTCGACCATCGGCTTTAATGATGCTTTCCTTGATGGTCCAATGCTCATAAAACTTCTGCAACACATTGCTCGCAGCCCTGATTGAATGCCACTGCTCAGCACTCATTACCGCTTCAAAATTCTCAAGATCAATAGGACTCACCTCTTCTATATCCACCCCAAGCCTCAGGTCTTTTCCTACTGCACAAAGCACGTAATGCCCGGAGTGTGAGATGTTGAAGTCGATGTCACTGTCTAAGTAAGGCTTGTCATGCTGAGTATATAGTAGCTGTCCAAATATTTCACTGCCAAGGCCATATCTGCGCAAGCCCTCAATCAGTAGCAGCTTGCCCAATAGGTGAGCGTGTCTGTCTTGCCAGCGCCTGTATCGCTGATTAGTTTCTCTCAAAGTTTTTGGCAGACAACTGAGGTAAGCATTGTATAGCCTTTCAGGCAGCTCGGTTGGGAAATGAGCACAGTATACTTCAATTGATTTGTGATCTTTTCTTTCCATAGAGGCCTGGCGGACAAGATAGCGAAAAGGCTAAATCATCAGTGAAAAGAAGCCCAACTCTGACACATAGTGCCAAGTAGAAAAAAATAAGCCCTCTCGATTTCTCAAGAAGGCTTATGTACCAGAGGCGGGACTTGAACCCGCACGACCAGAAGGTCACAAGATTTTAAGTCTTGCGTGTCTACCAATTCCACCACTCCGGCATTGCCTATCAAAGCTTTAGCGTAGATAGGCATGACTGTATCACAGTCAATTTCATCAATGACTCTAAACAAAAAAAGCGTGATTGAGGTCACGCTTTTTTGATTTTGAGCGGGAGACGGGATTCGAACCCGCGACCCCGACCTTGGCAAGGTCGTGCTCTACCAGCTGAGCTACTCTCGCATTGTTTCAGTACTTCTCACTTGCTCTTCCTGCAAATGGGATTGCAAATTTAGTGAAGGGCCTTTAATATGCAACGGGTATTTGAAAAAATTTATCCTCCTTAACTATTTATAGTCATACGGCTCATAAAATAGCAAATTACCGCCCTTCATTTCTGAAGTTGTTCGTAATAATCAAACAAGCGAATCAAGTCGGCCCTGTTGCGCTTCAGCTTGTTCTGCTTTATGAAAGCTGAGACATTTTCTGCTTCATTCTGAAATAATTCTGCTACCATACTCTTCTTTGGTGGTAAAGGCCTAAAAGATTCTAAGTCTTTCGACAAAAAATAACGCTCTTTGTATATCAATTCGGTCTTACTTTGTGAAGATATAGATATTCCTCGCGTCACTGTTTTAGCCTCGGTTTTAAAAAAGGTCAGGAGCTTCTCATTCCCATTGAATAGCAACTCTGCGTAAGCGTCTTTATATAAGCCCTTTAACTGTTCCTTTTTGACAGGCAGAAAAATACTTCCTCCAATTTTTACAAGGCGCACAAAGCCAGTGGATAGCACCCAAATTTTGCCGTCAATATTCAGCTCCACAGTCTGATTGAGCAGTTCCAGTCTGCCCGTAAAAAAGAGCTTTCGTCCTTCTTTTGTTAGGATCACACCGTTTTGCCATTCTCTGTTAAGATAAAGTAGCTTTTCGTCCCCAGATAAATTGGCATAAAATGAAATGGCCTTAAGCCCTTCATCATTTTCCTTTGAAGTCAACAGAACCGAGTCGATTTGCTCTTCAAGCAGATCAGTGCTCTGAGCCCGGAGTAAGTGCCCATTAAGTAAAACAATGGTTAAGAATAGCTGAAATAATACCCGTTTCGACATACTATTGAGAGAAATTCGAACTTGGTATTAAACGGCTTCGCAGCCAAAAGGCTACCATTTTTATGCCAATGAGCTCGTGGATTATTCAGACTTGAGCTTTCCCTTCAATTCATTGAGTTTTAACAAGGCTTCTACCGGGCTGATGGTATTGATATCGAGGTTCTCAAGAACTTCTTTGATCTCGTTGAAAGTGGGGTCGGCTTCGAACATACTCAGTTGGTAGTTGTTCTTGGGTACCTCCTTCAGTTTATCCTCGGTCTGGTTTCTGATCTTGTCCTTTTCCAGGTGATGCATGATCTCGGCTGCTCTGATCACTACCGGATTGGGCATACCGGCCATTTGCGCCACATGAATACCAAAGCTGTGCTCACTGCCACCCTCTTTGAGCTTGCGCATAAAGATCACCTTGTTGCCCACCTCTTTCACGCTCACATTGAAGTTTTTGATAGCAGGAAAATCTTCCGTGAGTTGGTTGAGTTCGTGGTAATGGGTGGCGAAAAGCGTTTTGGGTTTGAACTGCCCATGGTTGTGCAGGTACTCCACTATGGACCAGGCAATGGAAATACCATCGTAGGTGCTGGTGCCCCTGCCAATCTCATCCATCAATACCAGGCTACGGTCGCTAAGGTTGTTGAGAATGCTGGCCGTTTCGGTCATCTCTACCATAAAGGTAGACTCGCCCCTGGAGAGGTTGTCGCTGGCGCCAACACGGGTAAATACTTTATCCGTGATGCCCAGTATGGCCTTGGAGGCAGGCACATAACTACCCATCTGCGCCATTAATACGATCAGGGCCGTCTGCCTCAACAGTGCCGACTTACCGGCCATATTGGGCCCGGTGATGATGAGAATTTGGTGTGTATGATCATTGAGGTGCACATCGTTCGGCACATAGTGCTCACCTACTGGCAATTGCTTTTCAATCACCGGATGGCGCCCGTCCTGGATCTCGATCAGCATCTTATCGTTCACCTCGGGCCTACAGTAATCATTGGCCTCGGCCACAGTGGCAAAGGAAATGAGGCAATCCAACTGGCCAATTACACGTGCGTCTTGCTGCACCTTGGCCGTAAACTGACCAGCCGCAGCCACTAGCTCACTAAACATCCGGAATTCGATAACGTGAATGCGCTCCTCAGCATTCAGAATTTTTTCTTCGTAAGTCTTGAGCTCCTCAGTTATGTAGCGCTCTGCATTTACCAAAGTCTGCTTCCTGATCCACTCTGCTGGCACCTTGTCTTTGTGTGCATTGCTTACCTCCAGGTAGTAGCCAAACACCTTATTATAGGCAATCTTCAAAGAGGTGATGCCAGTAGCCTCTACCTCCCGCTCTTTGATCTGTACCAGGTAGTCTTTGCCAGAAAAGGCAATTTTACGCAGCTCATCCAGCTCTTCATTGATGCCATCAGCCATCAGGTTGCCCTGGTTGGTCACCAGTGGTGGGTCTTCCTTCAACTCATGCTGTATGCGCCCCAGCAGGTCGTCACAAGGGTCTATCTGGGCGGCCATGGCCTTCAAAGCCTTGTTACCCGACTCTTTCAATGTCTTTTTAATAGGGCCCAGGTTTTCCAATGCACGCCTTAGCTGCTGCATCTCGCGGGGATTGATTCTGCCTACCGCTACCTTGGAGATCAGTCGCTCCAGGTCATTGATGGGCTTCAGGTGCTCTATCAGGTCGGCACGCAGCTCATGGTTGGCGTGAAAGGCATCGACCAATTTCAGGCGTTCTTCAATCTTCTTTTTCTCTTTCAGCGGTAGCACCATCCAGCGCTTGAGCAGGCGCGAGCCCATGGGTGTATGGGTATAATCCAGGATGTCGATAAGGGGTACACCTCCTTCATGTTGCGGATAAACCAGCTCCAGGTTGCGAATGGTGAACTTGTCGAGCCATACGTACTTGTCTTCTTCCAGTCGATTGATGGAAGCAATGTGCCCCATCTCTTTGTGCTCGGTATCTTCCAGGTAGTACAGCACTGCCCCAGCTGCCACAATGCTCGACTGCATGTCTTCTATACCAAAGCCTTTGAGAGAACTGGTCTCAAAATGCTTGGTCAGTCGTTCATAGGCATAGTCAAAAGCATAAATCCAGTCATCGAGCGAGTAGCTATTGTATTCCTGCCCAAAGTGCTGAGCATACTGCTCACGATGCGTCTTTGAGAATATGATCTCCGATGGCTTTAGGCTTTGCAGCAGTTTGTCAATGTAAGATGCACTGCCTTGGGCGGCCAAAAACTCTCCGGTTGAAAGGTCGAGAAATGCGGCTCCTATCTCATTCTTATTAAAGAAGAGGGAGGCCAGGTAATTGTTGCGCTTTTGGTCGAGCACATTGTCATTGAAAGACAGGCCAGGAGTCACCAGTTCGGTCACCCCGCGCTTGACTATGCCTTTTACTGTTTTGGGATCTTCCAGCTGGTCGCAAATGGCTACCCTGTGCCCTGCCCTTACCAACCTGGGCAGGTAATTGTCGAGCGAATGATGGGGGAACCCTGCGAGTTCTATATGTGATGCAGAACCATTGGCACGCTTGGTAAGCACAATTTCCAGGACCTTACTGGCCCTGATGGCATCTTCGCCAAAGGTTTCGTAAAAGTCGCCTACACGAAAAAGCAATAAAGCACCCGGGTGCTTCGCCTTGATGGCATTGTACTGCTTCATGAGTGGGGTTTCTTTCGCGTCCTTTGCCTTCGCCATAATGCTGATTGAGAGAAATTTGCCTCCAAAAATAGAAAAATAATAAAGCCGAACCTTGACGGATCGGCTTCTATTTCTGAGTCCTTGATGCTAATAATATCGAACCCGCGGTTTTAAAAAACCATGCCCAATTTTATGTCGAGTCGATTGAGGTTCCAATCCGTCCTGGAACGGAAATCTCCCGAAGACCAGGAGGTTCGTGCAGACTGGGACCTGAAGCCCACAGTGAAAAACATGGATGACCTGCCCAGGGTCCATTGCTGCCCAAGGCCAAAAGCGATGAATTCCTGACCTTGAATACTGGCCGTTGGCCCAATGAAGCTATTCCGACTACCCACACGTGACAAGCCCGCCCTTACATAACTGAAAAAGGGAGAGGGTCCTATGCCCCAGTCTTTTCTAATCTCTAAGCCTACAGGTAGAGAGCGAAACGAGGGGTATTCATCATAACCAATACCCAGGCCCAGGTACCAGGTGGGCTTTAATGAATAGAACAAGGTATAGTCGGCCGTGAAGCCAGTAGAAGAAATAAAGCTGCGGCCATCTTCACCATTAAGTATTCCCAGCCTTACCTGGTGCATCCACTTGTTCAAGCGCAGTGCCCTATTGAGCGAATCAATGCCCAGCAAGACATCGGCCGAAAGGTTGGTTTTTTTCTTCTTTACCCTAACCGACTTCAATTTGTCCAGGCTAATGGTTAAAGCCTCGGCTTCACCAATGTCTATCTTCAGATGTGTAGCATCAATTGCCAACAACTCCCCTTTTAGTAATGAGCCATTTTTGAGATAGACCTTATCCCCCTGCGCCATTATGGACAGGCTGCTTAGTAGCAGGGCCAGTGTTAAGAGCTTTCGCATCATTGCACATTGATGGTAATGGTGCTCAGGTGCCTGATGTTGTTCAGGTCTGAATAATCGTATTGGTGCAGGCCATCATCGCCAATGAGCATGGCAATGTTATTATAAGCAATGACATCGTATGCCTGGATGCTGCGATCATGTGCCAGCAGGTTTTGATCAATAGTGGCAAGATCTGAAGCATTAAAAACCTTGAGCCCTTCGTCTCCATCACAGATAAAGAGGGCATCGCCATCTTTAGACAGACCGTGTGGGTTGTGCATTGGAAAAGTATGAAGCTGTCTCGGGTTGCTTAGATCAGAAATATCGATCACGTCCAGTTGGTTTTCCCAGCCCTGGCATTCGGTACCCGAACGAAGGGTCACATAGGCAATGTCTCCATCCACAATCACAGGATCGCAATTGGTCATGTGCTGGTAGGTGGATATTAGCTCTGGCTGATTGCGATTGCTAATGTCAAGAATGTGCATGCCACTTTGAGCACCTACAAAAAGCTCGTTGTTTCGGGGAAAGAGCGTTTCCACATCCCAGGCCACATATAGATCTTCTCCCGTCTGTGGGTTTAATGGAGTAGCCAGGTCAAGGTTTTTAACAAACCCCTGGTCCAACATATAGAGTTGGTCTCCTGAAAGGGCGAAGCGCGCCAGAGAACCGGCTATGCCAGGGGCCGAAGACTGTCCACCAGCTGCAGGGGCATCATTTGCGAAAGACTGGACCACGCGAGCGTCTTCTAACCAAAACATACCAGGCTGGAAAGGAGCGGCATCGCAATATTCATTCACCATTTCTCTCTCTACCTCTTCATAGTCCACCACAATGGAAAGCTCAGAGTTAGAGGCGAATCCGTATTGGCCATGGCCCCAGAAGAAGTCTTCCATGCGATTGACTTCCTGAATGTTAGACAGGTCTGAAATATCGAAAGTCACCAGGTCCATATAGCTATCGGTGAATAGCAGGTCGTCTTTGACTGTAATGTCGAAAGAACCAGGTACTCTGATAAAGGCAACGTTCACTGGGTTTTGCGGATCGCGATTATCAATCACATGAATGCCATTCTTTGGTTCGTTCACGAATAAATAGCCGTCTTTGAAAAATATCTTGCCTCTACCTTCAATCAATCGGCCTGGCTCAACGGCCACGTCCGCTCTGACTGATGCCTTGTTCAACAAGACAGGCTCATAGTAAATGTTGGTATAGGTAGTTTCGCACTTGTCGGCACAACCCATGAGGTTGAACAGGCAGAAGGCTGCTGCAAAGAGACCGAGAATGAGTTTTGGCTTTTTCATGATCAAAAAAGGTTTTAGAGTGATTGTACCCCCTTTGACACCAAACCCCTCTCAGAGGTTGGATTGAGAAAAAATTTGTCAGATTTCGGACTTTTTCACAATAACAACTAAAAAGTTCGTTATAAAATCGAAACGCCCTTAAAACGGCTTCTCACCAGTACCAAACCACACCTTATTTCAGAATCAACACAGAAAGTCGGCATAAGACGTATGCCTGCTAACAGTACCGAATTGTCCTTTTTTTCAACCCGGTTATTGCGATAGAAATCGCAATGAAGGCGTAAATCACAATGAATCAGGAAGTTTGACTTTGATAGCATAGCACTGCTATGGTGAGAAGGCAAACAAAGCATAGCGGCTGATTCGAAGTGAGTTATGGCTGCAATAGAAGGTCTATTGCATTATCCGGGTTCAACATTATAAAAACCCTTAGAGATGAAACAAACAATCAGAATCGCGGTCGTACTGCTGGTAGCAGTGGCCTTCTCTCTGGGCTGGGGTTTGGTCACCAGCACAGACAAAAACGAAAAAGAAAAACTAAGCCTGATGGAGAAGAACCGTCAGCTGGCTGAAGTGATTAGCAAGAAGGAGTCGGAGTTCAACGACATCATGTACACCATTACCGAGGTGGAAGACCATATCAAGCAAATTGTGGAGAAAGAAAACCTGGTCTACAGCCATAACCTGGAAGGCATTGAGGCTTCAAAGCAAGAGCAGATCATACAGGAAATTGAAATGATAGATGAGCTGGTGATCCGTACCAAAGCCACAGTGAGTTCACTGGAAGACAAGCTAAAAGCCGCCAATTTCAAGACCAATGTGTTCAAAAACCGGCTGTCTAATCTGAACACACAGCTCAAAGAGCGGGAGGTCACTATTGCCTCGCTCAAGGCCACCGTAGATGCCCGGGATGAGTCCATCCGCCTGATCAATGTACAGGTAGACTCACTGGTTGGCACTGCCAGCGAACAACTGGAAACCATTCAGGCTAAGAACACAGAGATTCAAGGTCTCACAGAAGAAAACAATCTATTAAACCGCGCTTACCTGGCGATAGGCTCCTTCAGAGACTTGAAAGATCGAGGACTCGTGCAGAGACAAGGAGGATTCCTTTGGTTCGGTAGAACCATCGATGTAGTGGAGGATGCCGATCGCGGTAAGTTTCTGGAGGTAGACATCAGGCAAGTAAACTACCTGCCTGTAAAAGCGGCCAACCTGAGCCTGCTGAGTGAGCACCCGATAGATAGCTATGAAATAGTACCTGGCGAAACCGAAGAAATGAAAATACTGGAGATCACAGACCCTGAGGAATTCTGGAAGGCCTCGCGCTACCTGGTCATCTCCAAAAAGACATAATCTGAGTTGTTGATTGGTGTTGAGTTGAGCACCTGCCCATACGGGGTGGGTGCTTACCCTGTTTTGGGGGGACAATTATTTTTACTTTTGCAGCATGCGTAAAATCTCAAATGAGGAACTGGGCCGGCCAAGTCTGGAAGAATTTGCCCAACAGGACAAAGTGCCCATCACCCTGGTGCTGGACAATATCCGCAGCATGCACAATGTGGGCTCGGCCTTTCGCACAGCCGATGCCTTTGCCATAGAGTCTATTGTGCTCTGTGGCATTACCGCCAGGCCTCCTCATCGGGAGATCCATAAAACAGCCCTGGGCGCAACTGATTCGGTAAAGTGGACCTATGAAAAAGAAGTGACCGAAGCCTGTCTACAACTGAAGGCAGAGGGTTACCAGCTATTGGCAGTAGAGCAAGCCGATGAAAGTACGATGCTGGATAAATTCCAGGTAAAAGCAGGAGCAAAGTATGCTTTAGTATTTGGCAATGAGGTTTTTGGAGTAAGCGATGAGGTAGTGGCCATGGCCGATGGCTGCCTGGAAATACCGCAGTTCGGCACTAAGCATTCTTTGAACGTATCAGTAAGTACCGGAGTAGTATTATGGGAGTTGGTGCGTCAACTCCGTTTTTGATTCCCGTACCACTTGCATTATCCGGACTGAATTATCTAAATTCCGATTGTCAATAAAAACTCATGAAAGACATCAACAACAAAGCGAAGGTAAATCGTACTAAGTTCATCTTCTATTTTTACATCGCCTTCCTGATCTTCGTATTTGTATATAAATACATCATCGCACCCAGCACCCCTGGCATCGTTATACTGGCAGGTTTTGCTCCTGTCTTTGGTTTTTTGTCCAGCATCGTCAACTGGCCTACTTACCTGCATGCAACAGATGCCGAAGATGGCATGGTAGTGAATACGCGTAGGCTGTTCTCCAAAAAGCAGCATTCCCTTCTCATCACCCGCTATAACTTCGACAGCTATTTCGAGACCGACCATCTCCACATTGGCCTCAACATTCTGGATGCGGATGACAACCTTCAGAAGCATCGCATCAAAGTGAGTTGGCTCAAGCTCAAAGACATGCGTGCGCTTGAAGACAAACTCAGAGAGATCAACCCACACGCTCCGGTGAATGAAGAATGATCAATGTTGAATGTTGAATGAATAATTCATCATTTCTCATTCAACATTATTCATTCCCGCCAGGGTATTAAAACTACATTTAGGAACTTTTATTTTTTTGCTCCGTATTTAAAAACTACATTTAGGAAATTTATACTCCTTCGCTTTGGTCTGCGCTAAAAGTTTCGGTGTATAAATCCTGAACAAAGCAGATACATCGCAGATTATGAAAAAGTATCAACTGGGAGAGTTTGAAGAAATTGTGTTACTAACCGTAGGTGTGCTGTATGGCGAGGCTTATGGAGTAGCCATTAAAGGGCACATAGAGCAGAAGCTGTCTCGTAAGGTTTCAGTAGGGGCTTTACAGTCGGCTTTAAGGCGAATGGAGAGCAAGGGTTACCTCGATTCAAATTTGGGTGAAACCACGAAGGAACGAGGCGGCAAGCGCAAACGCTATTTCAAAATCACCGCCCAAGGCAAGAAGGCACTGGACTACAACATCCAAACGCGGATGGAGCTTTTTAACCAGATACCGGAGGTGGCCTGGGAATTTAAATTATGCTGAAAAGGCTGGGGGAAAAACTCTTCACTTTTTACTGTCACCCCGATTTCCAGGAAGACATCAAAGGTGATCTGGAAGAGTACTATTTATACCACCTGGAAGAGCGCGGTCAAAAATATGCCGACAGGAAATTCCTGATTGACATATTACTGCTCTTTCGTCTCTCGCTGCTGAGAGACAATTGGATGAGTCAAAAATTAACAAATATCGCAATGGTCAAAAACAACTTAAAAGTGGCGTACAGAAGTATGATGCGTCACAAATTCTACACCTTTCTCAATCTGAGCGGGTTGGCAGTAAGCATCACTGCATGCATTCTCATTACCGTCTTTGTACAAAATGAGCTCAGTTACGACAAGTATCACCAAGACTCTCAAAGAATATACAGAATAGCCAGCTACCTGAAGTTTGGTGACAATGAATTTCGCTTTCCCGCTACTCCGGCACCTATGGCCGAGACTTTGAAAAGTGAATATCCTGAGGTGATTGCTTCGGGCCGTTCTCATGGCAATTTCTCGGTACTCATGGAAAGGGACGGCCGCTTTTACGATCAGGAAAACATAACCTATGCCGACCAGGGCTTGTTCGAGGTACTCAGCTTTAATGTGCTATTGGGTGACCCGGAACACCTGCTGGACGAACCAAACACAGTTGTGATCACAGAAAGTGAGGCTGTTAAGTACTTTGGTGATGCTAATCCAATAGGTGAGATCATTCGCTATGACAGCCGCATTGACCTGAAAGTTACAGGAGTAATTGAAGATATTCCTGAAAACTCAAGCCTGAAACGAGACATGTGGATCACCATGCTGAACGACCAGGCCAGCAAGTCGACCAACTGGCTGAGCAACAATTTTATTACTTATCTGAAGCTGGATGAGAATAACGATCCAGACGCACTGTATGCCAAACTGCCCACCTTTTATGAGACTCACTTTTCTGCTCAGGTTAAACAGTTTACCGGTGCTACACTGGAGCAGTTACTGGCCTCTGGTTCGGTGCTCGATTATCAGTTTCAGCCCATTAGCCGCATTCATCTTTACAGTAGCCAGGACTATGGTTTTCCATCGGCTGGTTCTATTCAATACGTCTACATCTTTAGCATCGTGGGCCTGTTCATCCTGCTCATTGCCTGTATCAATTTCATGAACCTGGCTACGGCTCGTGCTTCAGTCAGGGCCAAAGAAGTTGGGGTGCGCAAGGTGCTAGGCTCGCTGAGAAAGCAGCTGGTGAATCAGTTCATTACTGAAGCCATTTTGAGTAGTCTGCTGGCTTTTGTCGTGGCCATTGGGTTGGCACATGCGGTATTGCCTTACTTCAACCAGCTCACAGATAAAGAAATTACCAACCCGGTATTTGGTGCCAACATGCTTTGGCTCTACTTACTGGCAGCTGCCGTGGTTATTGGGTGGATTTCAGGGCTCTATCCAGCCTTTGTGCTTTCACGCTTCTCTCCAGTGAAAGTATTGAAAGGAGAAACCACACGAGGCAAATCGGGCAGCTTGATGCGCAACATCCTGGTAGTAGTACAATTTGTTACCTCCATCTTCCTTATCATTTGCTCCATTGGGGTGTACAATCAGCTCAGCTTCCTGCAAAACAAGGAGCTTGGGTTTAACAAGGACCAGGTATTTATCATCCCGATGACTGCTCAGGCAGAAGCCAATGCAGAGGCTTTTAGAAACAGAATCGAAGGCATTTCAGGGGTAGAATCGGTATCGTTGACTGGCTATATACCAGCTGCAAATGTGGCCAGTGATTACCCTTATGTAAGATACGATGCTACCAGCCCAGATGAGGCGGTTTCGATGCAAAGTTGGAGGGTTGATCATCAATATGATGAGACTTATGAGCTTGAAATGGTAGCAGGCCGATTCTTCGACAAGACCCTGGCCACCGACTCTTTGGCCGTGATTATCAATGAAACTGCAGCCATGCGCTTTGGCTTTGTTGACGGGGCCTTAGGCCAAAAAGTGAAAATGCTGGCAGGCTTGCAGGGAGAGGAAACGCCTATTTATACCATCATAGGCATAGTGAAGGATTTTCATTACCGAAACATGCTGGAGATCATTCAGCCACAGGGGCTTTTTCTGCAAGAAGACACTGGCGTATTAAGTGTAAAATTCAACGCTGAGCAAGCCATGGCCGTGGTAGAAGAAACAGAAGAAATATGGTCTGAAATCACCAGTGGTCAACCCTTCGAATATCAGTTTATGAGCGATATGTTTGCACGGCAGTTTCGCAGCGAAAGCCGAGTAAAGACCATCTTCACCATATTTGCCAGCCTGGCCATCATCATTGCCTGCCTGGGTTTATTTGGGCTTTCAGCTTATCTGACAGAGCAGCGCAAAAAGGAGATCGGTATCAGAAAAGTACTCGGTGCCTCAACTTCCAGCCTATTGGGTCTGTTCTTTGGCACTTTCAACAAGCTCATCCTCATTGCAGCCATCTTTGCTGTTCCGCTGTCTTACTTGTTTATGGAAGACTGGCTGTCTGACTTCAGCTATCGCACTACGCTGGGAGTGCTGGTATTTGTGGTCGGGGCCATTGGCACCATGCTCATTGCCTGGTTTACGGTGGGCTTTCAGTCGCTCAAAGCGGCAAGAAGAAACCCGATCGATAACCTCCGTTACGAATGATGAATGTATAATGCTAAATGTTGAATGTTGAATGAAACGAAAATCATAATTCAACATTTAACATTCATCATTTGTGTAGTGTTCGTCAGCGAACGTCACAGACCACCCACGACCATTCATTTAACCTTACCATTGCCGTAATAGTCTTATTTTCAATACTTTAGCCTTTGGCACAAGCCTTGAATAGATGAGGTCAGAACAAAAGGCGCCATTATGCTCAGGAATTACGTCAAAGTTGCCATAAGGAACATCCGAAGGAATAAGTTATATGCCTTTCTGAACATGCTCGGATTGAGTGTAGGCCTGGCTTCGTTCTTTATCATTTACCTGTTTCTTCAGAATGAAAACGCCTATGATGCCTTTCACCCAAAGGCCAGCCGAACCTATAGGGTGGTAGTAGAAAGAATTCAAAATTCTGGCACAGAGTTACAGGGAGCAGTCACCACCGCATTGGCACCTGCTACCAATGGTATTCCGGAAATTGAAGCATGGAGCCGCCTTAGTCCCTGGCCAACAAACGTAAGTCCTGGAGCTAAAGCAGATTCGGCAATAAGCCTTCAAACCCTTTCTGTAGATGCCGGTTTTTTGGACTTCTTCCACCTAGATTTTCTGGCTGGTGAAAGCAGTAGTGCGTTGAGAGACAACCAATCAGTTTTGATTAACGCTACCAGGGCTCTTCAGCTTTTTGGCACAACAGAAGTACTAGGCGAAACCCTCAAGGTAAATGGCAATACTTTTGTCATCACAGCAGTATTCAAAGACATCCCGTCCGCCAGTTCGCTCAAGGCTGAACTCATAGCCCCATTGTATGGCATCAATGCATGGAGAAAGAATCAGGAGCATCAATGGAATGCGAGCTATGGAGATCAGACTTTCTTTATGTTAAAGGAAGGAGCTAATTCCAAAGAGGTGGAAGCTAAACTCAACAAATTGTTTGATGAACAATATCAAACCGATGCTCAGAACATTCAGCTGCAACCTTTCGCTGAGCTTCATTATTCCATAGATATTCAAGATGCCATTCCAGAAAAATCAGACCCTCAATACATTCTGATTTTCACGATGGTGGCTGGTTTTATACTACTGTGCTCAGTGTTCAACTACATCAGCATGGCCCTGTCTCAATCCATAGAGCGGGTAAAAGAAATTGGCGTAAGGCGCGTGGTCGGTGCCTTAAAAAGGCAACTCCTTGGCCAGTTTGTGATTGAGTCTGTAGTCTATGTTTTCTGCAGTTTTGTCATGGCCCTGATTCTGGTAGAAGTGCTTACTCCTGAGCTGGAAACACTGATAGAACGAAAGCTCAGTTTGGACATTTGGTCTTACCCGGGTTGGTTGCTGAAAGGCCTCTCTTTCTCAGTTTTTGTAGCGGCTGTTTCGGCTCTATATCCGGCACTCTTTGTCAGCAACCTCAGAATAGTCAATGTACTTAAGAAGAACGTGGCAGGATTGTCTTCGCAGAAGGTTTTGAATGTAATCAGCGTATTCCAGCTGGTGGTATTTATGGTGTTGATCTCTGTTGCCTTTACCGCCAATCGACAACTGCATTTTCTACAAAACGAAAACCTGGGTTTTGACAAAGAAGCCCTGATGGTGGTAAATGTCTATTCACAAGAAGCAACTAAAAACCTGGATGCCCTTAAGAACGAGTTTAGCCAGATTAGTTCAGTATCTCATGTCTCACATACCCAGTCTATTCCCACCAGGGTAAGCGGCACCACTTCTTACAGAGGCTATGACTTCCGTTTTCATCATTTTGATGTAGATCAACACTTTTTCGAAGCCATGGGTATGGAACTCAAAGAGGGTCGGGGTTTCTTACCTGAAGACTATATACCTAAAGATGCTAGCCAGGAAGGGCTGGTAATTATCAATGAAACAGCAGCGGAAAAGCTCAACTTTGAAGAAACAGCTATAGGCAAAAAAATCAAACAAGGCAGTCGCACCGTTCGAATCATTGGGGTGGTCAACGACTTCCATTTTGGTTCAAAAAAACAGCCCATAGAAGCTACCTTATTTAGGCCTGTCTCAGGTAATTATGGGATGCTATTGGTAAAACTGGAAGGCCATAATCTGAAAAGATCCATAGCAACGGTCAGTTCAGTATATAGCCAAATTGCTGGAGGAGAAAAGATGAGTTTTTCTTTTATGGATGAAACCATTAACGCCCAATACAAGCAGGAAACCATCATGATTAAGGTGATTAACTCTTTTACCATCATGGCCACCTTAGTGGCGTTTATCGGACTATTCGGCATGTCAGGTTATGCCGTGAAAAGGAGAGTAAAGGAAATGAGCATCAGAAAAATTTTGGGGGCCAACTTTTTATCAATTCAAAAGACGCTGAATAAGAGCAATGTGCTTAGAATGATTGTGGCCATACTCATTGCTTTGCCATTAGTTGCTATTTGGATGAACAGCTGGCTTCAGTCCTTTGTATATCGCATTGATTTCCCGGTAAGATTGGTGGGTATGTCGTGCTTACTAGCAGCCGTAGTGGTTTTATCAACCATCTCCATCCATAGCATTCGCACCTACTTTATCAATCCGGTAGAGGTGCTTAATGATGAATGAGAATTAATGGTTAATGCTAAATGGTAAATGATGAATGATGAATGTTAAATGAAACGTAATTCAACATTCATCATTACTAAGCCATGAGAAAGGCTGCGCCAAACACACCAGCGCTGTCCCCTAGTTTGGGTTTGATGATGGGCGTATCAAGGCGAGGATTGAACACATGTTTTTCGGCTTCAGCCACGCCTCGGGTATAGAGTTCTTCAATATTGCCAACACCCCCACCCAGTACAATTACATCGGGGTCCAGAATATTGACCACCACTGATATGGCCAGGCCAAAGAAGTGGATCAAACGATCAAGCGTAGCCACGGCATGAGGATCTTCACCCGTACGGGCCAGAGGAATGATTTCCTTGAGCTTCTTTTGCTCGCCAGACACTTCAGCATAGTAACGTTCCAGCGATGGGCCGGCAATGATTTTTTCTACACAGCCACTTTTGCCACAGTAGCAAGGTCCGCCAGATTCATCCAGAAAATTGTGGCCCCATTCGCCACCGATGCCCTGTTTGCCATTGATAATTTGATTGTTGACCACCACGCCTCCTCCGGCTCCGGTGCCCATGATCACCCCAAATACTACTTTGGCATCGGGGTCAGCATCGGGCACAGCACCCATGCGCGCTTCTGCCAGCGCAAAGCAATTGGCATCATTGGCCATTACAATGGGCATGCCCATGAGGGCTTCCAGGTCGCGTTTGAAAGGCTTTTTGTTGATGGCCTGCGAGTTGCTGTTTTTTAAAAGGCCTGTTGGTGGATCGATGGCACCAGGTGTACCAATCCCAAAAGTGGTTGGGCGTTCACCAATTTTCTCACTTATTTGGTCGATGAGTAGTTTGATGCGGCTCAGCGTATGTTCATAACCCTTGAAGGCTTCTGCATCAATGCGTTCACGGATGAGTACTTCCGGTTCTTCGGCAGACTTGAGTACTACGCCTTCTATCTTGGTACCTCCCAAGTCAATACCCCATAATTTCTTAGACATGTCGGTCAATTTGCGTTAGTTGAAAATAAGAAATACAAATTACTTCTGTACTTCAAAAACCTTGGCTTCCCAGGCTCTCAGGTGAAAATCAGCAGAGGCATCAGGGTAATTTGCTTTGAGCAGTTCAACCTTATCTATTCCGGCATCAACAGTCACCTCTTCTGAAGAGAAGTTGAGTAGTACCAGCACTTCTCTATCCTCATCCCAACGCCTGTAGGCATACACCTGCTCATGGTCATTTTGTATTGACTCATAATCGGCATAGACCAGGAATGGGTTTTCGCGTCTAAAGGCAATCATGATGCGATAGTAGTTGAGTATGGAGAGTTCGTCTTTATCCTGGCTCTCCATGTTGATCTCTTTGAAGTTCGGATTCGGTTTGATCCACGGCTCAGCTTCAGAAAAACCGCCATTGGTTTCTGCCGACCATTGCATGGGCGTACGGGCATTATCTCGGCCCATTTTATGCACATTGTGCAAGAAGTCTTTAGGGGCTTTGCCCTCTGCCTCCAGGGATCTGAAATAGTTGAGCGTTTCTACATCCCGGTAGTCGGCTGGATCGTCAAAAGCCACATTGCTCATGCCTATTTCATCGCCCTGGTATACGTAAGGCGTGCCACGCATGGTCATGAGCAGCGTGGCCAAAAGCTTGGCTGCCTTTTCTCTGTATTCACCATCGCTGGCAAAGCGCGAAACGATGCGTGGAAAATCATGATTGCCCAGAAAAATACTACCCCAGCCCTGGCCTTTTAGCTTTTCGTCCCAACGGGTGAAAATGTCTTTGAACTCCACCAGGCTGTATGGAATAGGATCGAATTTTCCGCCCGTTCCCATGTCCAAAAACATGTGGTCGAAATGGAAAACCATGTTGAGTTCCTCCCGGTCTTCGCCTACATAATTAAGGCCATGTTCCAGGGTAATGCCCGGGCCTTCACCCACCGTCATGATGTCGTATTTGCTCAATACCTCCTTGTTGAGCTCTTTTAAAAACTCATGAATTCGAGGACCATTGGCATAGACGTTTTCAATCACGTTTTCCAGGTCATCCGTACTCACATCGGCAAAAGCTGGCCGCTTGGAGATAAGTGAAATCACATCCATACGGAAGCCATCTACCCCTTTGTCAAACCAATACTTTACAATGTCTTGCACCTCTTCTCTCACCTTTGGGTTCTCCCAATTCAGGTCGGGCTGCTTAGTGGTAAACAGGTGCAGGTAATACTCATCTGTGGCCTCATCGTACTGCCAGGTGCTGCCTCCGAAAAAGCCCTGCCAATTGGTAGGAGGTCCGCCATTCTTACCCGGCTTCCAGATGTAGTAATCACGATAGGGATTGTCCTTTGACTTGCGGCTTTCTTCAAACCAGGCATGCTCATCAGACGAATGATTCACCACCAGGTCCATGACCAATCTCATACCCCTGTCATGTATGCCTGCCAGCAACTCGTCAAAGTCGGCCATGGTGCCAAATTCGTCCATGATATTGCGATAATCGGCTATGTCATAGCCATTGTCATCATTGGGCGATTTGTACACTGGGCACAGCCAAATGACATCGATACCCAGGCTTTTTATATAGTCCAGTTTCTCAATAACACCCGGTATATCTCCAATGCCATCATTGTTAGAGTCATTGAAGCTTCGAGGGTAAATCTGATAAACTACGGCTTCTTTCCACCAGGTCTTCTTCATGGTTTAATGCTTATTGGTGAGCCAGTAATACTGGTAGGGTTTCAAAATCAATTTTCCTTCATCCAGGGCTAAGTCTTCGCCTGAAATCTGGTCGTAAAGTGCATCGGGCTGCAGGCCCATTCTGGGGAAAACCGAATGACCATAAACCGTCTGATCCGTGTCTTTGAAGTTGTGAATGGCAAGGGTGCCAAAGTGGCCCTGTCTGCGCAGATAGGCAAACACGAATTCATTGCCAGTCTCCACCAATTCCAGGTTGTTGTCATCGGCAAATTCCGGAGTGGTTTTCCTCACAGCGATCATACGCTTAAGGGTCTCAAATACTTCATTCTCAGCCGTGCCGGAATGTTGTCTTTTTTCAGCGAGTGCCCAATCGTAAACAGGACGATGCATCCAGCGATTGTCATCACATTTGCTGGGGTCGCTGGCAAAACTGTAGTCGTTCAAAGTAGCCAGCTCATCGCCATAGTAAACCATGGGGATGCCGCCATAAGAAAGAATGATGCTGTGTAGCAAATTGATGCGATCTATGGCCCTGCGAACCTCCAGCGCATTGGCATTTTGCTGTCCCAACTCAAGACCTGCCAGTGAGGCCATGGACCCTGAAATACGTGCATCGCCATTTTTTGGATTGTACATAAAGGGCAGGCCTTTGGAAAAGGTGCCTTCAAACTCTCCGGTGAGAAAACGCGTGAGGAATTGTCTGTGCAGCCGGGGATCGAAACCAGCCTCTGAAATATGGCGGTCTTCAAAGCCCAGGCCAATGTCGTCATGGCAGCGCACATAGTTAATCCAGGTGGTGCCAGCAGGCTTGGCCGGCAAGTCTCGCATGCCTGCCTTCAGTACTTTCGCGCTGCGGGTAGCCACCGAGTTCCAAAGCAGGGCCATCAGGGTGGCATTATAGGCAATGTCGTGCTCGTTGCTCCAGGTCTTTGACTCACCAAAGTATTTGACGATCTCTTCAGGCGCTACTATGGCTTCGGCCAGAAAAGCCACACCAGGTGCTACCACCTGCGAACAGAGTTTGAAGAGCTGGTGAATCACATGAGCTTTGGGCAGGTTTTGACTGGCAGTGCCCATCTTTTTCCACACAAAGGCCACGGCATCCATGCGGAAAATATCTACGCCCATGTTGGCGAGGAAGAGTACTGTATCCAGCATCTCTATGAAGACCTTCGGATTGGTATAATTGAGGTCCCATTGGTAGCTGTTAAAGACGGTCATCACCCACTTCTGCATGGCTTCGTCAAAGGTGAAGTTACCGGGAGAGTTTTCCGGGAAAACCTCAGGCAATGCCCTTTCAAACAGGTCGGGTGCCGTGCGGTCGGCAAAGGTGTAGTAATAGTCCTGATATTCCGGGTCTCCGGCCTGTGCTTTCTGCGCCCACTCATGCTCGTTAGAGGTATGGTTTACCACCAGGTCGATCATGAGCAACATGTCTTTTTGCTTCAGCGTTTTACCCACCTTTTTAAAGTCGGCATTGGTGCCAAAGCGTTTGTCAATCTTGCGATAATTGCTCACCGCATAACCACCATCGTTCTTTTCTTTAGGGCTTTCCAGCACGGGCATCAGGTGCAGGAAGTTTACACCCAGCTCTTCAAAGTAATCTACTTTATCTGTCAGGCCTTTGAGGTCTTTGTTGAAGCGGTCGACATAGAGCATCATGCCGGTGAGCTCATTGCTGCGAAACCAGGCGGGGTTGGCTTCCCGCTGAGCATCCGATTTCTTAAGTGCCTGAGGCCTGTTTACAAAGCCCTGGGCCATGCGCCCAAGCAAATTTTCCAGGTGTGCTTCGAAGCCATCCTGATTGCCATAAAGCTGCTCAAAACGAACAAAGATGTCATTGAAAAGGGCGTAGAGCCTGTTTTCAAAGTCTTGTGTCTTATTGTCCTCAAAAGAGGCCAGTACTTGAGGCAAGCGTTGCCTGAGGAACAATTGGGCAGTTGGATTGTACATACTTACTCAAAAACTGAGACTTTCCTGATCTCCTCATGCATCGCGGCAGTTTCTTTTTCAACCTGCTCTGGCGACCATTGGAAGTATTCCTGAAAGTCGGCTAAAATGGCGTTAAATGTATGGCTAATGCTGTGAATGTCAAAGTACAGCCGGCCGGTTCTTCTGATGAAAAAATCACTGAGACTAAAGCATAATTCTCGCTCAATACAGTGCTTCAATTCTGAGCGAATGAGCCTGATGGAAAGGTCTTCATTGTCGAAAGCTTCCATGCCTGCCACAATGTCTTCGGCAGCCTTGCCATAGTTGCCCACCAGGTAGAAAGCATCGTAGGAAGTGAGGCCCATGTCTTTCAATTGTTCCTTCAGGACTTTGCGGTATTTCTTAACGGCTTTGGCGTTTTCAAAAGCGCCTCCATCCAGGTCAATTTCGGTCGTTTTGCATTTCACAAACTCGGTACCTTTTTCCTTTTGCAGCCGCTTGAAAAGCTTGTCCAAAATCTTCTCAGACATCTTGCGATAGCCGGTGAGCTTACCGCCAGCGATGGAGAGTAGTCCGGTTTCCGATTCGAAGATTTCGTCTTTACGGGAAATCTCGGAAGCTGACTTGCCTTCTTCGTGAATAAGTGGCCTTACTCCTGCCCAGCTAGATTCTACATCTTCAATTTCCAGACCCAGTTTGGGGAAGGCATGGTTGACCCCGTTTACCAGGTATTCCACATCGGCCATGTCGGTGCGGATGTTGTCTTTATCCCCCGCATAGTCGGTATCGGTGGTGCCTACATAGGTGATTTTACCCCGTGGAATGGCGAAGACCATGCGCTTGTCGGGAAAGTCGAAGTAGATGGCCTGCTTTACCGGAAACTTGTCGTGTGGTATCACAATGTGCACGCCTTTGGTCAGGTGCAGGTGCTTGTTGTCCATCGACTGATTTTTGGTCCGCAGCTCATCTACCCATGGCCCTGCTGCACTAATGACTGCATCAGCTTTTATGTCGAATGATTCGCCTAAAACGAAGTCGGTTACTTTGGCACCAGCTACTTTGCCTTCTTCATAAATGAAGTCATCGGCCTGCACATAGTTGAGGCAGTGCGCTCCATGGCCAAAAGCTGTTTTGATGATCTCCATGGTGAGTCGAGCATCATCGGTACGGTATTCGGCATAAATGCCCCCACCTTCAATGTTCTCTTCTGAGAGTAAGGGCTCCTTGGCCAGTGTCTCTTCAGTGCTCAGCATGATGCGCTGATCTACCTTTTCTACTCCCGCCAATACATCATAGACCATCAAACCAATGGAGGTCATGATCTTGCCAAAGTTGCCGTCTTTGATCAAAGGCAGCATCATTTTTTCAGCTGTCACCAGGTTGGGAATCAGCTTATGAACCGTGGCCCTTTCTCTACCCACTTCGCGCACCAGAGCTATCTCAAACTGTTTGAGATAACGCAGTCCTCCATGAATGAGCTTGGTAGACTTACTGCTGGTACCAGAGGCAAAGTCGTTTTTCTCAACCAGCACAGTACGCAGTCCACGGGAAGCCGCGTCCAGGGCAATGCCCGCACCGGTGATGCCTCCTCCAATAATGAGCAGGTCATAATTTTGAGAGGCGGCCTGTTTTACCAGCTCCTTTCTGTTAAGAGAGGACAAGAGGTTCATGCTTTCAGATTCAATCATGGTCGATCCAGTCCATTGAGCGTTTTACCGCTTTTTGCCAACGGGTATAGAGTTTTTCTCTCGTGTCAGAACCCATTGCCGGACTGAATTGTTCCTCGATAATTCTATTCTTAATGATGTCTTCTTTTTGCCATAACCCTACCGAAATTCCGGCCAGATAGGCGGCCCCTTGTGCAGTAGATTCAATGACTTCAGGACGTTCTACCTCGGCCCCCAGAATGTCGGCCTGAAACTGCATGAGATAGTTGTTGGCAGAAGCACCACCATCTACTTTCAGTTCTTTCAGGCTAAGGCCAGAGTCTTTCTCCATGGCTTGCAAAATGTCGCGGGTTTGGTAGGCCAGTGAATCAAGGGTGGCTTTGGTCAAATGCTCTTTGCCAGTATCACGCGTGAGGCCAAATACGGCACCACGGGCATACATGTCCCAGTAGGGCGCACCCAAACCAGCAAAAGCCGGTACTACCACTACATCATGGTTGTCTTTCAAGCCCTCGGCAATGCCTTCTGAATCACTGGCTTTGTCAATCACTTTGAGCGCATCACGCAGCCACTGAATGGCCGCCCCAGCTACGAAAATACTGCCCTCAAAGGCGTAATGAACTTCTCCGTCAAGTCCCCAGGCAATGGTGGTCAGCAATCCATTTTCAGAATGCCGCAGCTCAGTACCGGTATTCATGAGCATAAAGCAGCCAGTACCATAAGTGTTTTTAGCCATACCCGGCTCAAAGCAAGCCTGACCAAAAAGAGCCGCTTGTTGGTCGCCTGCTATGCCCGCAATGGGGATGGCAACGCCATCGAGTTCGTAGGTGCCAAAGTTGCCACTTGACGGACGTACTTCGGGCAGCATGTTTTCCGGAATGGTAAGCCCTTCAAGAATGGGTTTGTCCCAATAGAGCGATTGAATGTTGTAGACCATGGTACGAGAGGCATTGCTATAATCAGTGGCATGCACAGCACGGTTGGTCATGTTCCAAACCAGCCAGGTGTCTACTGTACCAAAGAGCAAATCGCCTGCCTCAGCACTTTCTCTTGCGCCTTCTACATTGTCCAGCATCCATTTGATTTTGGTGCCGGAGAAGTAGGAGTCAACCACCAAGCCTGTGTTTTTTCTAATATGGTCTTCCATACCAGCAGCCTTCAACTCTTCACAAATGTGTGCAGTTCGGGTGTCTTGCCATACTATGGCATTGTACACCGGTTCGCCTGTGTGCTTGTTCCATACCACAGCGGTTTCGCGCTGGTTGGTGATGCCAATGGCAGCAATCTCGCTGGCCTGCACCTTATTCTTGGTGATGAGGTCGTTGAGTGTAGCCATCTGGCTCGAAATGATCTCCTTTGGGTCATGCTCTACCCAGCCCGATTGGGGGAAGATTTGGGTGAACTCTTGCTGGGCAATGTCAACGATTTGCCCCGCTTCATTGAAAAGCACAGACCGGGAACTGGTGGTTCCCTGATCGAGTGCGATGATGAATTTTTTGTCGCTCATAATTATCTAAACCAGATTACAATGATGGCAGTAACGATCAATAGTAGTACAGACAGTATACGGTAGTTTTTGTACCATGGCAGTGCTGAAAGTTCTGCGGTTTCGTCTGTGTAGATCTTCTTCGTCCAGATCATTCCATCAGTTTTCTCAGTTGCCGGAGCAGCTGATAAGTTACTAATGGCAATGTTTATCAGGCAGCTGACTACAAAGAAGACTGGTACCTGAAGCAGGAAGTGTATCTCCTTAAATACTGGAATGGCATCGGTTTGCTGAAGCACTACAAACAGGGCAATAGAAGCATAACCGAATACAAGGCCATAGAAACCGCCATTGGCATTGGCTCTCTTATAGAACAAGCCCACTACAAAGGCTGCCACAATTGGTGGTGAAATATAGGCCAGTACGAGCTGCAGGTACTCCCATAGCGAAGCAAAGCTTTCGATCATTGGTGCCCAGGCAGCCGCTAAGATAACCAGTACACAGGTAGCGATCTGACCTGCTCTCACCAAGGCCTTCGAGCTCATATTTGGTCTGAGTTTTTGTACAAAGTCCATTGTGATGAGCGTAGACGCAGAGTTAAGCGTAGCCGAAATACTAGACGACATGGCGGCCAGCAGACCCGCGATTACCAAACCGAGGATACCCGTTGGCAGTAGTTTATAGATCAGTACCGGATAGGTCATGTTGGGGCAGTCGGCCAGGTTGGCACAAAGCTCCCCAGACTCTGGTAGAGTATATTTCAAGAAGCTAATGTCGAGCCCTGAGAAGAGCACAATGGCGGCTACGCCAGGAATTACCATGATGAAAAGCACAGGTAACTTGAGTAGACCTGCGAATAGAGCTCCCCAGCGACCATGGTCCAGGTCTTTGGCAGAAAGCACGCGCTGTACCATAAACTGGTTGTTGGTCCAGAAATAGAAACCGAGTAGCGGCACTCCTAAGACAAGACCGGTCCAGGGCATTCGAGTATCCGATGCCGGCCGTATCAGACTTAAGGTTTCTGCAGATCCTTTCTCTACGGTACCTGCTTCTCTCATTTGGTTGAGGCCATCGATCATGCCATTCCAGCCCCCTACTTGCTCCAGGGCAAAGTAGGTGACGAGTATAGAACCGAAGATGAGCAGCACTGCCTGAATTACTTCTGTGTGCACCACCGAAGAAAGCCCACCCGGAATGGTATAGGCAGCCGCAGCCACCGCCAGAAAGGCAATGATGATCCATGATTCTACATCGGGGAAAATGATCTTGAGAATGAGGTTACCGGCATAAAGACCGGAAGCGGTGTCGATAATGACATTACCAATAATGGTAACACCAGAGAAGAGGTAGCGGCTACGCCCATCATAGCGCCTCTCCAGAAACTCGGGCATGGTATAGACTCTGGATTTTAGGTAGAAGGGCAGAAAGAAAATAGCGAAGAGCACCAATACCACTGCAGCCATCCACTCGTAGTTGTAAACCGCTACGTTTTGTTGAAAGGCATCTGAGGTGAGGCCTATGAGGGTGTTACTACCAATGTTTGCGGCAAAGAGGGAGATACCTACAATGGGCCAGGTCATGTTACGCCCTGCCAGGAAGTAGTCTTCCGAGCTCTGTTGCTTTCCTTTTTTAATTCCGTAAACAACAATACCGACCAAATAGACGATGATGATGACAAAGTCTATGGTCTGTAATCCAATACTTTCCATGCTCTAGTTTTTAAAGTTGATTTGGTCCCTGCTGCATGCACAGCAAAGAGCCAGAGATTGTACGCATAATGCAATCGATTGCACTTATACAATCTTATAAGTATAAGTACAAAGCACTGAAAATCATAGGAAATGACGAGTAGAAATGCTGTGGGCAATCATGGTAAAATCATAAAAAAACCGCAGTCTCGGCAAGGCAGCGGTCTTCTGATTTCTATGGATTTGGATGCTTACTCTTTACTGGAAAGCACCTCTTTCTTCATTTCTAATTTTTCTACCAGGAAGCGGCCCAATGCCCTGCCCTGCGTAACGCCATTGTCGATAGCGGGGCGGTAGTGGATGCCTCCATAAAGCCTGCTAACTGCGGCCTCTTCTGAAGCGTGGATGAAAGAATTGAAGGAACGAACCGTGAGGCCGTATTTCACTTCGGTGTCATCGTCAAAGGCAAAGTCATCACCAAATACTGAAGTAAGGGCAATGGCAGCTGCACTGGAGATTACACTGTGACCGCTGGTGTATTCGGGAAAGGGAGGGGTTTGCAATAGCGGCAACCACTCTTCATCAATGTGTTGGTTGATAATGGTCTCGGGCCTGATGAGGTTACTGCGGTATTTCTCATCCCAGCAGCTGATGAAGGCATCGGCCAGGGCAATGGCAGTGAGCGTATAAGCTTCTGCCGTTTTCATTTCATCGGCACCTGTGGTTTCACAGGCTATCTTCACAATGCCCATCCAGTGTCCACCCGGGGTTATCTTTTTAGAAGCGTAGGTCACGTGTCCGGTCATATTGACCACATAGGGGTTACAGTCCCAGAAGCTGGCAATCTCTTTCTGCTCATCGGTGAGTGAGTTACCCACTTCATACACTTCCATCACCTCTTTGTAAAACAGGCTGTTTTTGTTGGTCATGTTGAAGTCGGTGGGTTTTTCTGGGGCAAACTGCTGTGCCGAGTCGATGACGAAAGGTCTGATGTCGTTCCAGTGAGGCTCGATGGCTTCCATGTAGCCGGGAGGGGTTGGCTGCCAGCGGGTGGGGTCATCGTTGAGGGTGAACTTGGGGAAAGTTCGGGTTTCGTTATAGTTGTCTGTACCCGCCCATGCCAGGATATGATCGGCCACCTGATCGCCATAGGCTACAGACTTGTCAAAGAAGGAGCGGTTGACGCCTTCTCTCAGTCCATTGTAGAGGTCGATTTTGAAGGTATCCATGTCGGCCTCTGAAAAGATGAGGGCCTTGCTTACTTTGAGGAATGCCTCCAGGGCTGCCAGCTCCATGCTCACCTCGCCATCGGGCTGAGGAATGGGATCGAAACCCGAAAGCTGACCGGATAGTGAATTGTAATCTGCATTGCCCAGGGCCAAAATCTCATACTGAGCAATGCTTGGATAGGCATAGATGCGGCTGGCTACCGGGGGCGAGAAAATATCGTGCACTATCACATCGGTGAGCTGCTGCATGGCGGCATGATAGGTTTCGGGAGTTACCTTCACCTCTTTCACACCTGAATCGCAGCTCCACAGCGTGGCAATACTTACAAGCAAAATCAAAGTCTTCTTCATCACTTATCGCTTTTCAGGGTACAAAGTTAAGAAAACCCGATAGATTAAAGCCCGAAAAGGCCCGTCAAATGGAAGGTGTTATGCTTTAGATTGTCTTGTCTGTGCTTTGCGAATCAGTAAAAAGGCCACGGGCACCAGCAAAATGAACCATAGATAACCATTCTTGGCAGATTGTTTCAGTGGTCGATCATCGCCATTGAACACGAAATGGGCCCAGTAATAGGGGTGAGAAAAAAGTCCATCAGCCTGTTCTAAATACTCAAGCTTTGCATTGGTAAGGGCCTGGCTTTTAGAGTTTCCGAGTTTCAGGTTATGGTAGAAGTTATCCATGATTACTGCTGAACTCTGATCATTGGCTGTCCATAAGGTCATCACCAAACTTTTAGCTCCTGCATAAAAAAAGCTGTTTGCCAGGCTGATCACCCCTTCTCCTGTCAATACTTCACCAACTCCTGTATTACAAGCACTCAAGACCACCATCTCTGCTGGAATTTCAAGGTTAAAAACCTCTCCTGTATTTAAAAAACCATCGTTTACTGAATCTGTCTCGTGTGGATAGAAAATCAATTTTGAAAAAAGCGGGTTTTGCTCATTGAGTATACCGTGGCTGGCCACATGAAGTATAGAATAATCTGAACTACGGCTCCGGAATTGTTGCTCAGTAGCAGACTTGCCAAAAAATGCATCTGTTCGGAAATGCCTGTCTATGGCTTTTACCTCTCCTTCAGTCCAGGAAAGCACACTCAGCGTTGAATCAGTCCCTCTGGAATCGGTTACCTGACTTTGGTCAAAACTAGGGGCAAATGCCAATACCTTAGCTGATTCCAAAAATCGGGGAGCCGAACGTTCGCGCTGCTTCTCTAAAAGAGTAACAGAATTTGCATAGTTAATGGAATGTGTTTTTACGAGATATTCCAATTCCTTGAAGTTTTCTGCATTCCCCACAGAACTTACCAATGTTCCAAATGGTATTTGCCCCAGGGGACCATCCGGTATGATAATTAGTGATTTGAATTGACTTAGATTCTCGCCCGCGGGAAGCAGCATTTCCCTTAGATCTGAGCTTACTTTCACAAAACGCCTTACGTCCTTCTGTGGGCTATTCAGAAGTGCAATATAGCTTTGAATTTTTGCATGAAAATCGTGATTAAGCACCTCTACGGTCCATTCGACTGAATGTCTGCTAATTCTGAATATATTCAAGCTCTGCTTACTTAGGTGATAACTAATCAGCAGCTGGGTGCTATCGAGCGAATTTTGAAGAGCATTGATGTTTGACAGGTTCTGTCGATGTTTTATTTCGTAATAGCTGGGGAATGCCTTCTCCAACGTTTCTAAGATTCTTCGTTTTTCCGCCCTGTAGAGAATTAAATCATTTTCATAAAGTGCCCTTTGGGAGCTGTCTTCCTTCTTTTCTTGTTCTTCTTGATACATTTGGGCCTCCATATATGAAATCTTATTGACGGAGCTTTGAAGGTTATTTACCAGTGAATCAGGAATATTACTTTGTTTGAGGAAGAGCATTTCTTCCAGATTAGAGAGGATTAGGTTGTATTTGTTTTTCTCTGAGAAACGAAAGGCCTGATCAAGGTATGCCCTGTCGTTAGTCTTTTGAAACAGGTCATGACACAGGCTAATACCGATCCCATTTACTTCGGAGACAATGGTCTGAAAACCCGTTTTGTCAGAGAAAGCATTCGGGGTTGATCTCAAAATATCTGCAAGACTGTCGGCCGAAGCTATCGTATTATAGGCAGCATCTAAGTGTTCAACTGAGCCTGTCTGTTGAAAGTTACCTTGCAACGCCTTTGCTTTACCGACAAACGCAGCAAGCTGTTCCCTTGGGTCTGTTATGCTTGCAACAGATGGGTTCTGTGAATAGTGTGTTTTTTCGAAGCCCCTTGCTCCTGAAATCATTGCCTGTTGATAGTAAGAGAGTGCATCTTCATACCTGGCCATTTCTAAATGAGCATCGGCCAAATTCATGTACAGCAATACAAGTTGATATTTCTCTGCTTCAATGAGTTCAATCAGGTTGGGAAGTGTCTGAGAAATAAGATTTATGCCTTCCGTTTTCCCGGAACGGAGTAGGTTAATACCTAAATAAACTCTTACATAAAGTAACTCCTTTCTGCGATTGGGCAGCTTTTTAAAAAGCTGATCTGCCTCCTGGAAATGGCGAATGGCTTCATCAAAATCTTTCTGTAATGCGAAATGATTTGCAAGTTCATAATATGAATCTGCCACCTGGCTTGAGTTAGCACCAAAACGCTCTATCCTTTCCTGGAGATTGTTATTTTTAAGTTGAAGGGAAGTTGCTGTGTTTCCAAGTGCTAAATGAGAGTCTGAGAGTTTGGAACGAATTGCGTGAGAGTAGGGGTCGTTTGGGGCGCCCTTCAACGAAATACGCATGGCCCTGTTCCAGAACTCAATGGCTTCATGTTCCAGGTTTTGACTCGACAGAATATCAGCCAGACCATAGTATTTGAGAATCAATGAAGGGTGATCAGGGTCTTCAAAGAAGTTTTCAGTCATGTAAATGGATCTCTTTACCTGGTCAATGGCCTCAGAAAACAAACCAATGGAATTATTGGCACCCGCAAGCGAGTATAAAATGCCAGCATGAAAGGGGTTATTGTAGGCCAAAGAATCAAAAACAGTCAAAGCTTTCTCATAGGTCAACTTTGCTTTTAACGCCTTGCCCTGTCTCTGATAGATGGTTGCCTCATCGAAATAGAATTTTCCCATTCTGGTCGAAGCTTCCCTCGCCTCAGAGGGTTTAAAATTGTCGCGTGCCAGATTCAGAAAATCTTCTGCTTCGGTCAGGTAGTTTCTATAGGCATACAAACTTGACAGAGCCGAATATGTCTCAAAGAGTAAGTTACCTCCAGTCAGGTTTTCAGAACTTTGCAAAACCTGGTTGAGTGTGGCGACCCCTTGCCTAAAATCGCCCTTGTTGGCTTGGTAAATGCCTATGGTAATTTTGTTCTTTAAATAACCTACCGAATCCTGGTTTGCCAACAGCAGTTCTCCTACACGATTTTTGTAGTAAATGGCGCTATCATAGTCTAGTCTGTTATCTGCTTGAAAAGCCTTCTCTTTCAGCCGGTCCAGTTCCGTCTGAGCATGTGAAATAGGACCCAAAACGGCCAAAAACAACAACCAGCAATAAATCAGGAATCTCTTCATAGCGCTAAGCTTTGGTCCAATAGTTAAGCAAGGCAAAAGGCAAAGCCTCTTTCTCTATTTTGTGGTGGCTGAATCCGAAATGGCTTTCAGAATAGCCTGGGCAGCCTCATAATTCACGTCCTTGCTGGTTATTCGGGTTAAATAAACTCTGGTAGAATCAGACTCACCTGCGAGTAAAAAGCCGAGCGCTGAATACCATTGTGTCGGCTCATAAAAAAGGCTCTCATTTGTTATCTGCCGGAAGCCAATAAGAGCTGGTTTGGTCTCTCCCCGAGCCAAATGGCTCATGGATTTATAAAAATTCACCGTATCTGTAGGGGCAAGTTGTCCGAAGATTGCAATCGCTTTTTCATACTCTTTGACCACATACAAGTTCAGGGCCTTGTCTATGTCACCAATCACCTCTCTACCACTGATGGCATTGGGGTAAGGCTCGAAATACTGCTGAAAAAGTTCTTCCGGATTCGCGGCTTTTTTCGGCAGGGCCAGCAGTACGATGGTCAGTACAGCAGCCACTCCTAAAGGAATAAAGTACATGAGTCTTCCTTTGCCTGAATTCCTGGCTTCAGACATTACCTCGCCCATTTCTTCCCTTATGCCCAGGGATTTAATTACAGCCACCTCAGAAATGTATGCCTCAAAGTCGGCCTTAAAGGTTTCATCATCGGCCAGCTGCCCTTCGAATGCTTCTCTTTCGGCAGGTGATAGCCTACCTGAATGATAAGCATCAAAGCGTTCTATGTTTTCATCCCAATTCCTCATAGCATGAAATGGTCTTTTTCCATACCCTGATCGTGAACAATCTTACTCAGCCGTTTCATACAGCGCAGTTTTTTAGTTTTTGCAGCCTGAGTACTCCCTAATTCAAAAATCTCTGCAATTGCCTGCATGCTCATAGACTCAAAGTAAAAACCAACCAGCAACTTGCGACAGCCTTCGTCCAGGTGTTGCATTACCCTTTGAATGACTCGGGTATTTACCTGCTCTTCTGACTCATCCACTGCCATGATAGCATCGGTCAATGAATGGGTTGGTATCTTTTTCTTCCTCAACTTCATCAGCCAGGTATTTCTGGCAATGGAGTAAACATAGGCGTAGAGTGAAGATTCACCCCTGAACCTGCGTTCTACCAGGTTGACATAAACAGTGGCAATGGTATCTTGAAATACATCTTCCGCTTCATCCATGTCTCCACTATTCCCTAGCACAAAGCCCTTGACCTGTGGGAAGCAATTGTTGTATAGATGTTTCAAGGCTTTGTTGCGTTTATTCTTAGTCTCTGACTGAATACCCTCAACAATCTCATCGATATTCATGCACTATCTCCTGTATTTGTATGACAAGGCGTAATCACTTTTATCAACCTATGTTTGAATTCTAACGCAAAAATGGCCCTATCAAGACCATTAAAATCCCGAATTCATTCAATCTCATTTATTTCTGATGATGAAATAAGGGAAAGTTCGAAAAAAGTTACCTAAAAATACGTTGGGTGACACAAAAGCGCACAAGAAAGAAGCCGTTTGCTACTTATAAAGTAATTCAATAATTATTTATTGGTACAAAAAAATTCAGAACTGGTTTGCCTGATTGAAGCTGACCATGTTCTGAATTTGCACTGTTGGTAGTCCGTAGAGGAATCGAACCTCTGTTTTCAGGATGAAATCCTGCTGTCCTGACCCCTAGACGAACGGACGATTAAAATACCCTCTGGACTAATGTCCAAAGGGTAAATTCATTATTGACACTCGCACTGTGTGTGTTCTGTCATTCCGCATGTTGGACCACAAGTGACGCCAAAGCAGGTTACTCCTTGACAGGTTGGATCACAGATAGTCTGAGTACAGCCACGATTAGTCAGGGTGTGACAATCAAGTAAAGTACTTCCTCCCTGTATCGAATCTGCACCAAGATTTGAAATGACATTTTTCTTTAAACGAAGCTTGTTGCTAAATTTTTGCTTTTTCATAATGAATAAATTAAAAGTTTTCTTTATAAGTTTTATTCATTAAATATAAATTCCAGAACAGCCTGAAGTGGTGAGTGTGTACTGATTCTTTGTAGGTGATTCGGAGTCATTGAGAACTGCAGTGATTGCATTGAAAAGTGATTTTTAAAGCGAAAGAGATTTCTGCTTGAGTTTGGTCAAAAAGTCCTTTCTCCTCCTTTGAGCAATGAAAAAGCGGGTGTCATTTTTCAATACGACTTCATTGCCAATTATCTGATTGATGTGTTCCAGGTTGATAATTACAGAGGCGTGAATCCTAAAAAAAGTATCTGTAGATAACAGTGCCGATAGGCTAGTCAGATTTCTGCTAATCATGTGCTTGCCTCCGTCTATTAAAAACAATTCGCAGTAGCTCCCTTCTGCACAAATACAGAGAATGTTTTTGGTCCTTTCCAATAGCACTCCTTTAGAGGTTGGTATTAGGATATTCGACTCTTTTTTCATGATATCTCAATTCGTGGTTGTCTGGAATTTTTTTCTGGCTAATTGCGACTTGTAGGTTCGGTATAAAAAATCATATACAACGAGTTCATGAAGGCGGTTTTTAGACCTGAATAGCCTGTTCATCAACATATGTATATGGCTACCCGTCAAATCATTTATCGGCATTTCCAATGAACCTGCATTACTACATTTCAAGATTAGGTTTACACTCGGTTTTAGATTTTGCTCTCTTTCGCTTATCAGGGACATTATAGGCTCAAATTCTCCCGCATTGCCCGGTTGCAGCCTGAAGAATTCCTCGATCTTTTTGCTGTTTTTTCTGTATTTCTCATCCAGTTGTTTCTTTAATGGTCGGGACATGCCAAACTCTTTTCCAAAACTCGTTTTTAGATTCTCTAATAATTCAAGCTTGGCCATGCCCGAATAGGCAAAAATGTCCAACAGATTGTCAATTGCTTTGAGGGCAAAGAGCCATCGGATTTCCTCTCCTTCTGATCCTTCGATCATACTCAACAAGCTGACTGTTAATTGGCTTTCATGAAAAAAAATGGTTTCTGACTCTTCTATAGACAATAGACCGTATCGCTCCAACTCACGCTGATAGGTATCTACCTGAACATTCCACACTATGTTATCTTCAACAAATTCCCTGAGCCCACCTCTGAGTGATGTAACAATTCTACTAAGTGATTCGGGTTGATTGTGGTGCAGTCTCAATCTCAAATGAAACTTAGGGTCTGAGTATCTTATGAAAAACCACTTATCAATGATACCCTCTTCAATGAGCGTTTTTGTGACTGGGTGAATGACTTCAGTTAATATCTGATCGGCTGTTTTATGACCGGTATATATCTTGTAATACAACCAGGAGTCGCCAATAATAAAAGAGCGTTGCACATCTATGATTTCCTTCACGACACCTTGTTATTTGCCAGTTTTCTGGCGTTGAAAAATGAGACCACAATTTGATTGGTATAGCCGGCTTGACTTTGCTTTACTATTGAGCTATCTGAGTAGAGAAATTCTCTGAGAATAAAGCCAGACCTTTTTTTAACTGTATTTATTAGAACACGGACTGAAGTCAGGTTTTGAGAATTGATGAGCAATTCATGATCACCATCAGCAAGTAAAAAGTATTGTGGTAATTGAAACTTGTCCGTCCAGGCAATCAGTGCTTCTGATAACCCTTTGTCATTTCCTTCTTTATCCAGAAGTGACTCAATGTCTTTCTTACGAATGGTCCACTGCGCTTCAGAAAATATGACGCCTTTGTATTCCAGCCTGGGCAGGAAGCTGTACTCGTTGGCAAGGCCATCCCACCTAAAACCTGTCCAGCGTTTCTTTTGCAGTTGTAGGTCTCCTAAGAAATGATAAATAGGAAGCGCCCGATTTGCATAACTATGTGCGTTGGTAAGTCTGGGACATACTTCTTTTCCGTGCTTTTTTGAAATAAGAGAAACAGTACCATCATACCTGGCCCTAACTACCAAATCATCTATTGTCAATTGATCTTCTTCAGGAACAAGTGATTTGGCCAGGTAAGGAATTTCATACTTTCTCAGTTTGGGCCGAACAAGAACATTACCTACTCTCGATTCAGGTAAATGAACAATCTCTGCAAGCATTTTATCAGGGTTGGCCTCATATTCCACTTGAATGATTCGTTCTGTATGTGCTTTTAATTCGGCATCACCATGACAAAAGCGACCTAACAGATTAGCAGCACTTGACCCCCCTACTCCTGACATTACTACCTTTTCATCTCCATCTACCGTCACTACCTCAATCATGGCTGAAACCGTGTCAGGCAAATCGTCCCACTTGGGTTCCAGACCTTCAAAATCTTTGTCTGATAACTGAACAACATACTCCGAGTTTCTTGTAGCGCTAATGAGTTTTTGATGGAGCACAACGCCAATGGGGGACACTTGTATCTTACTATTAGTCAGTTCTTTTTGCGGTACTACAAGGTCATCAACCAATATGCTTACATCTCCGGAATTATTGCTGCCCATATACCCTATGCCCACTTCTACATCCAGTGCCTCAGCAAGTGGAACCGCGCGGCCTTCGTATCGATCATAAAGTGCCTTGCCAAATTTTGAAAGCGTGGTTTCCTGAGAGGATGATGAAATTTTGTTGAATAGTGAGAATGCGCTCTGCACTTTGGTAAGAATTCCACTATTCAGGCTGTTGTGTTTAGTCCTGACTGTCAGATCAGTTTGAAAAAGAAACTTCTGCTCAAACTTTGTTCCCAGTGTTTTTAAAGATTCACCTAAAGACGAATATTCCTGAACATCATTGCCCAATGATTGATCGAGGGAATGCAGCTTAGCCTGGGTCGACTCCAGTGTCTCTACAATGGCATTGGCACCGCTAATATTTCTCAAAACCGGAAGCAGTTGATCGAGAAATTCAGGGCCTGAAACAGATGGTTCCAACTCACTCACCAAAAACTGACTATCAACAAGTTCATTGATGAAAGCAAGCGCCTCCTCAGTTGAGATTTCATCCGTTACAAGCAACTGGGCCAGTTCTGATATTGACGCTCCTTTTTTTGCCGCTTTTATCACTTGAAGTAGGTAATCAGAGACATCAATAGCCACCATTTGATGAGATCTTCGGCTATTCACATAGTGGTATTCGATATACCTCAACTGCCTACCAATGTGATAAATACTACTGTTAGGGTAAAAGAGTAATTGACCTCGGATATTCTCATTTTTCACAAGGTCTTGAGACAGGGCCACCAGGTAGTTCATATCCAGCCGGGTGTGACGTTGAAAATCAGAAAAGTGCTTTAACTCTATATTCGTAGACTCACCAAATGAGCCCACTGCGGTGCCAGCAAAGAGCCCGAAGGGAGTACACCTTGATGACATGCGACTTAGGTATTTCAGGGTTGAATAAACAATCTTCTTGGCTTCTTTTGCTTCTGTAATTTCTCCTTTCAACCACCTTCTCAACTCTCCATACAGGGATGGGGATGCCAGAAATATGGCTTCCATAATTATCTTATTCTGACATGCTTTTTTCAGCGAGTCATCCGAGATGATTGTATTCTTTGTTAAGGTTCTAAAAAAAGAATGTGGGAGAACAGGAGTTCTCAGCACATAGTTTTCGAAATTTTGATAGGGATTTTTATCCATTCCAATTGGTGATTATCTAATGAAGAGGCATTCGTCCCAGCGTGTTTCAAAATCGGCCAGATAAGAGATGATAGCAAGCCCAATACCTGCAATTCCTTCCAAAAGGCCCGTTTCGGGTGTCCAGCCTTCCCGGTGGCTATATTGTTTGTAGCCTGCATAACCATCGCTGTGTACGGCCAGCTTTAAGCCTTCATCAATCCAATGAGTTGCTGCTTCTTCAAATTCTGACATTCCTGTTTTTTGAAAAAGAGATAAGTAGATTTGAGATAATCCGAATGCCCCATGACAGGGGGCTGCATCCAGCATTTTACATTCCTCTACTGTTTTGCTAAAGGTTGCGTGTTTTAGAACCCGAAGGGCTTTTGTAGCCAGTTGCTCATTCTCCATGATCTCTGAGGCCTGAAGTAAGGAAAATCCCAGCCCAAGGTCTCCGTAACACCAGGAAACCCGGCCATCGTCTGGAGCTGTTTCAGGTATTGATATTGTACTGGGAAACAATGTTGAAGTGGCGTGATCTTTTTCTTTACTCAGGAGGTAGCTGATTGCTCCACGAAGAAGCGGCAGAGCTGTTGCCTTAAATTCATCGAATTGGCATAGCCTTGCAAGGAAATTGACTATGCTGGACATACCGTGAGACAGGCTGAGATTGTACCCCACTTTACCCGTCTCTTTATTCAGAACAGAACGCCATTTAAGTCCATTGGCGTCCTCCTCAGCCAATGAATCAAGACCAGAGACCAATGTATTCAGGTATCCTTGATACCTCTCTTTAAACTCCGCGGAGTTTGTGTTTTTATATCGCTTTAAGAAATAGAAGCCATAGCCTAAAGCACCGTGAAGAATATCGTAAAAGCCCTTTTCCAAATCGGACTTCATCGTTTTGTAGAGATATTCATCGAGCCCGGAAAGCAATTCATCATTGTCCAGCTCAACAAAACCTTCCTCATGTAAATGTTCCATAATCCACCCGGCTCCAGCAATTCCAGAACAATAGGTTGGAGTTTGATAACCTGCATTGATCCTCTCGATTGTCAGCTCCAGTATTTCTGTACCCACCTTAGAATAGGTATTCACATCACGGTATTTTGAATAATAAAAGAAGAACAAGGAAATACCAGAGATCCCATTGAACACTCCCAGATGCATAGTTTCAGCATATTTTGTCTCCAGTACTTTGCTGATCTCTTCGAGTTTTTTGGACAGCTCTGCTGATGTTAAGCCCATAGATTGTTGCGTTTTTTTGGTCATAGTTGTCACTCACCCTAAGCAGGTAATCACTTTACTGCATTTTTTTCTCACTTAATGATTACCTGAGTCGAGCCTATGAAACTAGAGGGGTGCATTCACAAATTGAGATGGATGGTTTGAAGGCCAGTTTGGCCAGACCTGCGAACTGAGATCATGAACAGACCCGGTAAGAGATTCCCTTTTTTCAGACAGCTTGACAAAATGGACTGTGGTCCGACTTGTTTGAGAATGATCACAAAATTTTATGGTAAGAACATCTCAATAGATTATTTGAGAAAACAATCGGCCGTAGCCAGGTCAGGGGCTTCTTTGGGGGGCATAACCGAAGCGGCAGAAAACATAGGTTTTCACACCCTTCCTGTCAAGATAGATTATGCTACTCTTAAGGAAGATGTAACGCTACCCTGCATTGCACACTGGAGACAGCGGCATTTTGTTGTGGTTTATAAAATCACCAGAAAGAGAGTTTTTGTGGCCGACCCGGCTCATGGCTTAGTTACCCTTAAGCATAGAGAGTTTTTGGATGGATGGCTCGACTCCAAAACAGAACACAACAGGGAAGGGATAGTCCTCAATATAGAGCCTACTCCAAAATTCTATGACAACGAGGATGACCAGGACTCCAAAACATATGGCTTTAAATATCTGTCACGGTATTTTAAACCATATCACCGCTACCTCCTGCAACTGTTCCTGAGTCTGTTTGTAGGCAGTGTACTGCAGCTCATTTTTCCTTTTCTTACCCAGTCGGTGGTTGACTATGGTATCAATTATCAAAACATAGGGTTTATCTACCTCATGCTCATTGCACAGCTCACGCTGTTTGTATCTCAAACAAGCGTAGCCATCATCCGCGGTTGGTTGTTGTTGCACCTGACCAGCCGAATCAACATCAGTCTTATTTCCGATTTTCTGATCAAACTTATGCGGCTGCCGATTGCCTTTTTTGATGCAAAAAATACCGGAGACATTGTACAAAGGATTTATGATCATAACCGCATTCAAAACTTCTTGTCTTCGACTACCCTAAATACGCTGTTTTCTGTTTTTAATGTTGTGATTTTCGGAGCTGTCCTGGCCTATTACAATCTGCTTATCTTCATTATTTTCATGGCTGGCTCTATCATTTATGTAGGCTGGACAGTGCTTTTTCTCAAGAAAAGAAAGGAGCTGGATTACAAGCAATTCGATCAAGCATCGAACAATCAAAGCAGCATTTACCAATTGATCTCTGGCATGCAGGAGATTAAACTGAGCGGGTCGGAACGGAGAAGAAGATGGGAATGGGAAGCCATTCAGGTGAAGCTATTCAAAGTGTCGATCAAGAGCCTTGCCCTTTCACAGAAACAAAATAACGGAGGCGGCTTTATCAACGAAATGAAAAACATCTTTATCACTTTTGTGGCCGCCAGCGCAGTAATTTCAGGGGACCTCACACTGGGAATGATGCTTTCGGTACAATACATCATTGGCCAGCTCAATCTACCTGTCCAAAATTTCATCTCTTTCATTCAAGCTGCCCAGGATGCTAAAATCAGCCTGGAAAGGCTCGGGGAGATTCATCTAATGGAAGATGAAGAGGGCCCCTTTGAAAACAACACGAAAACCTTACCTGCTAAAGCAGACATCAGGCTAAATCATGTGAGCTTCCAGTATGGTGGCAAAACCTCTCCTCAGGTACTCAACGACATCAGCTGTGAAATACCGGAAGGCAAAGTCACAGCCATAGTGGGTGCCAGTGGCAGCGGCAAAACCACTTTACTCAAACTGTTACTTAGGTTTTATGAGCCCAAGGATGGGCAAATTCACATTGGGGGTTCTAAGCTGAGTGACCTAAGTATCAAAGCGTGGAGGAAGTCTTGTGGGACCGTAATGCAGGATGGATTCCTTTTTGGTGATACTGTGACTCGCAATATCACAGAATCTGATTCGGAAGTCGCGGCAGATTCCGACAGACTTTCTGAAGCGGTTCGCATCGCGAATATTCAAGATTTTATAGAATCCTTACCAGCTGGATTTGAAAGTAAAATTGGTTCTAGTGGTGTCAATATTAGCGGTGGTCAGGCCCAGAGAATTTTCATCGCCAGGGCGGTTTATAAATCACCCAAGTACTTGTTTTTCGATGAGGCCACCAGCGCCCTTGATGCCAACAACGAAAAGGCCATCATGGAAAACCTGGGTGAATTCTACAAGGGCCGCACGGTGGTGGTGGTGGCGCACCGGCTGAGTACCGTGCGCAACGCAGACCAGATACTGGTGCTGGAGGGTGGCAGGCTTACCGAAACGGGCAATCATGAAAGCCTTGTGGCCAAACAAGGAACCTATTTTGATCTGGTTAAAAATCAACTTGAATTGGGGGCTTAGCCATGGAGAAAAACGAAGTAAAAGACACCGGAACCGTTCGTTCATATGAGGTGAATGAAATATTGGGGCAAGCGCCTAATTGGGTAATTCGATGGGGTATTTCGGTGATTCTGATCATCGTGATTTTGTTGGTTACTGGAGCGGCCTTGATCAGTTATGACGACATTATTCCGGCAAGAATCACCATTACCACCTCCAATCCACCCGCCTATATCAAAGCACGAAGTTCGGGTAAGATCTCTGAAATCTTCGTCAAGGCAGACCAGCCAGTAGAAGAGGGTGAGCTTTTGGCCATGATCGAAAATCCAGCAAATTATGTGGATGTCTATTGGGCCAAATCAATGATTTACGCCTTTGAGCCTAAGCTGTCGGACCTGGATTCATTGACGACAAAATTCCCCCTTACTCTATCGCTAGGTGAATCACAGTTCTCTTACTACAGCTTTATTACCCAATACCAGAACTACCTGCTCTATAAAAAAAATGACCCTAATCAGGTGCAGGTCAATCTATTGGCTGAGCAAATAGACGAACAGCAAAAGCTATTGCAAAAACAGCAAAATCAGCTGGACTTATTTGAGAAGGAGCTTGGTCTATCGTCCAAAGCTTTTGACAGAAATAAGTCGCTCTACGATAGCAGTGTTATCTCTCAGGCAGAGTTCGAAAACCGGTCGCGTGCCTTCCTCAATGACCAGCAGCGTTACGAAAGCTTGAAGATACAAATGGCCAATACCGAAATAAACATTTCGAGGCTCAATGGCGATAAGGTGAGGGCCGGGCTCAGCGATGAAGAAGCTTATTATAATAACCGACAGTATTTGGAAGAGGGTATTCAAAACCTAAAAAACGCCATCAATAGCTGGGAGCAGCGCTTTGCCATTGTAAGCCCTACAGCTGGTAGAGTAACACTTTTCGACATCTGGAATAAGTACCAAAACGCGGAAATAGGGACGGTACTTTTTACTGTGGTGCCCAATGATACCTCCTCGCTGATCGGGCATGTGGTAATGCCGGTTCAAAACTCAGGAAAAGTAAGTGTCGGTCAGGAAGTGATCATCAAAATTGACAACTACCCCCACCCCGAATGGGGAAGTCTGAGAGGGCGCATTACCAATATCTCTTCAGTACCTAAACAGGGCTTGTCTGAATATGCTATACAGGTAGAAATCGATGGACTTATAACCTCATTTAACAAGACCCTTGAGTTTAAACAAGAGATGCAGGGTTCTGCAGAGATTGTGACCGAAAAGCTCACTGTTTTGCAGCGCATATTCTACCAACTAAGGCAAGTATTACAAAGGAAATAAATCTAAAAAAAACAGGATTGAGTGAATACCTCTCTAAGTCGAGTGCAACCTATAGGCGTAATCAATTTTAAACTTAACTCAATCAAAATGAACAAATTTAAACTGAACCATGTGTTCTTCATGCTGGTCGCTATTCTGGCCTTTTCGGCCTGTAATAATGAGGCTGTAGACCCTGCCATCACTGTTGACGAACGCGGTATTCCGATCAGGCCTGGAGGAGGAGATGGTCCGGGCGGTTGTATCCCTGATAAAGTCGATCCGACCATTCACATTCTTGCTCCACCAGCATTGCAACAATTCCAGATCATCTGCTTCTCAGATATTCCGAGATTTTGCGCCTCTACAGGACCACTGGGAGTAACTAAGCAAGGGTTTTTGAAATATGAATGGCAGTTGAGTCCTAATGTCTATTTTACCAATGGGACAAACAAAAACAGCGGTACCATAGATATTGCCTTTGATCCAGCCACCACCGATTGTGCATCGGCAACAGATGGCTTTACAGTGACACTGGTAGCCTACTGGTGTGATGGAACTACCACCAATACCTCTTTTGGTGGAAATGCTTACGACTGTAATGATGAATCTTGCCCAGACATTTGATTAACAAAACAAGAGGGTGTCTGCTTTGGACACTCTCTTATTTCTACAAATCCTGAGAAAATCATTTCCGTTTATAGTACCCCTTGATTTCAAACTTAGTCCATTTCCGAGGCTTGTTCACCTTGCCTTGAACGATGCCCTCATTGGTGATGTCTAGCCCACCAAATCCTCCTAATACCGTCTGCAGCATGCCCCCTGCCCCAGTGGCAAAGTAAGGATTGGTGCCCCCTCTGGTTTCGGAAAGCACGCCAAATGGAGGCACTGCATTGGGCCTGAAGCTATTGGCCCATACATCATAGGCCTTGGTGGTTTCTCCCAGCCTGGCATAAATGCTGGCCAGCACACAGAAGCCCATTGCCGGGCCATCGGGTGACATTCTGGACTCATAATATTTCAAGTCACTGCGAATCTGACCTCTGTCAGTGTAAAACTGTAATGGGTAGGAAAGCAGGTTCACATCGGCTTGCTTGATCATTACCCCCTCGTAGGTCGCGTTTTCTTTGGTAACACCAGCCGGAAATTTGAGGATTGGAATATTCTCGGCTACATGTGCCCAATCAGGATCTGCATTTTCGCCCAGAATGGCTGCTGCTTCTGTAGCATAGCCCAGGGTCATTTTGGCAATGGCATTGGTAAAAGCATTGTTATCGATGTTTTCTTCCCATTCGTTGGCACCAATTACGTTTTTAATGTCATAAGCCCCAGGCCCATTTCTTTCCACCCGACTGGCCCAGAATTTGGCCACTTCTTTGAGCACCGGATAGCCCCGGTCGCGCAGCCATTCCTTATCCCCTGTTACCTGAAAGTACTTCCAAAAGGCCCAGCCTACACAGCCAGTAATGTGGTGTTCGAATGGGCCTGTCAAAGCCCAAACCGGAGTGTCTTCCGAGCCATCATCGGCCGACTCCCAGGGGAATTGCGCCCCTTTGTAGCCATGAGCAAAAGCGTTTTGCTTCGCAGCATCGAGTCGCTGAAAACGGTACTCTAATAGCGAACGGGCAATGTCAGGCTGCAACATGAGCAAAGGCGGATACATCCAAAGCTCGGTGTCCCAGAATACGTGCCCATTGTAACCCAAGCCAGAAAGGCCCATAGGAGAAAGCGAATAGGCCGTACCTGCCCTGGCAAAAGAATAGAGGTGATAGAGTGCAGAACGTACGTCCTTTTGCGACTGTAAGTCTCCTTCTATCACCACATCGCCTTCCCAAAGTTTGTCCCAGGCCGCTACATGTCTTTTCATGAGGCGATCGATGCCTTCCAGGCGGGCGTAGATGGTAAGTCTTTCCGCCTCATTCAGCGGATCGGTAAAATGTTCGCTGGCCAGGGTAGAGCCTACCAGGGCAAATTCATAGGTTTCACCTGCCTTAATCTCTTTATTGAATTTGGCCCAGTGCCTGTTGAAGTCCCAATCTTCATGAATCACCTTAGGCTCGTGCCCATGCTCTTCAGGGAAGATGAAAGTAGAAGAGGCAGCCACTTCGCTTGATCCTGAAGGGCTTTTCCCATACGATGTCATCAATGGAAATGAAACATGTGGTCGGTCTATCTGGGCGTAAAGCTGTTTTACATCCCGCAAATGATCGGGCGCCTCCATCACCGCCATTGGAGTGGCCTTTATGTCTTTCTTAGCCGTTATTTTCATGATCACCATGGCCGTAAAAGGTAAATGCCTCAAAGACATTACCTGATGGGTGACCGTTGCCAAATCTTCAATATCGAAGGTGGTGGTAAGTATGGCCTGTTTCATGTCCAGCACCTGTTGGTAATTGCGGATCATGTTTCCGCCAACTCGTCTGCCATCAATGTCGAGATCGAGGTTTACATGATTGAAGGTTTTGAGGATGTTGGATACCCTGCCACGCTGGTAATCGTCATATACTCCATTGAGTACCACGTCTTGCACGTGCATGGCTTGCGGAGAAGATACAATGCCCACCATACCATTGCCCACGGTAATGCCATAGTAGTTGTTGGGGTCAATGTTTTTTGCAGGAATATGCCAGGCTGACTGGTCGTAATTTTGTGCGGTAGCGGCCATAGAGATACACAGCGCCACTAAAGAGAGGAGTAGGTTTTTCATTGCTCTGAAACTTTTTCGTTAAAAACGGATTCCTCCAAATCCATTAATAATGTAAGCAAAAATTACGGCCCTTTTCCACTAAATAGGCCTTCAAATTGCCTAGAAACTCACCCTCACACTCAAGGTGTAAGTACGCGAGGGGTAGTACAGTTCTCTGCTGGCGATGCCCGAAGCGAGGGCCTGATAGGGCTCGAATGGCTGGCCCTGGTCCAGGTAACGTACTTCCGGGTCAATGCCCTCATAACCAGTTAGGGTAAACAAGTTCTGACCCGTAAGTGCAATGTTCAGCGTACTCTTAGCACCCAGGTCAAAATTCCTGCTGATGGTCATGTGATGCAGTCGCAAAAACGAAGCGTTTTCTACATATAAATCTGAAATGAAAGTGCTGTTCAGGTTTTCATCCTTATCTGAGGTCACTTTATTAAATAACCCGGTAAAGCTCGTGTTTTCGTGGATCATGCGGGTCACATTGAGCAGGGAATGACCAAAGGTTCCGCGCAACATCATGTTGAGTTCCCAATTGCCTTTTCTAAACTGGTTGAAGATTCCAAGGTCTGCAGAGGGCAGAGAATTTCCGACTTTATCTGTATCTCCAAAAGGTTGCCCATCAATCAGTGGGGTGCCATCGTCCAGCTTACCCAAAAAACGTGGCGTATAAAGGCCACCTACCTCCTGACCCAGTCGATGCTGGGTAGTCAGGTTGGTGCCATTCACTCGCGACAAAAAACCGAAGCCCGTCAATTGCTCATAACTTCCACCTACTGCAGAGCCCATTCGGTCGAATACGGGTTGTTGATAGAAGATGGCATTTACCTGGCTTTGCCATTGGATACCCTCATCACTGGTTTTACTGTTGCCATAATTGAGGGAGATTTCAACTCCACTGGAAGAAAGGTCAAAAAAATTGCTGTAGACCGAGGCGGCTGTGAAAAACTCATTGGGAGCAAAAACATTGGGGGACCCAATGGGCACCGCTTCCTGGAAAAGAAGGTCTTCCGATTTTCTCGAAAAATAATCGAGGGTTCCGGTAATGCCGAAAGTACCCAGTGAGAAGTCCAGGCCCAGGTTGAACTCTTTGACGGTCTCCCAGGTGAGCTCTGGATTTACATTCCAGAGTTGTTGAATGTTGTTAAAGAGGTCATCAGTTGTGTTGGGGTCTGAGTCCAAATCTCTGATTCCTCCGTTGCCATAGATTGCTCTGCCCAAAGTCGGATCTCTGGGTAAGTTGCCGGTTACACCATAGCTCATTCTTAAACTCAGGTTATTGAATTCACCAGCATCCATGACAGAGGTAACATCATAGCGCAAACCCATGCCATAAAACAGCCCGGTTTTGTCGTTGATAAAGCCACTGTAACTGTCAGCACGAAAATTGACGAAGGCATTGAGACTTTCTTTATAGCTCACTGCCACACGGCCATAATAAGAATTCAAACGATCTTCTGTTTTGTAACTGGTAGAACCTGCGTTAAAACCAACTCTATTGGCACCAGCTCCCAGATTGTTAAAGCTTTGCGAGTCGAACAGGTAACGCGTAGTTCCAGCATAAAACCCCTGGTGGTCTGTTTTTACAAAACCAGTACCGATATCGGCCATAATCCAGATTTTATCATTGATCCTTTTATTGAAATGAACACTTAGATCGGCTATTTCGGCAAAACTATCATCAGACCTCCTTTGTGCAATGCCTTGGTTGAAATTACCAATCTGATAATCATATCGACTCCAGTAACTACCGCTGATTTGGTTAAATCGATCTTGAGTATACTGACCTCGGAGTGTAATCAATGGGTTAACCTCAAATGAAAACTGGCCAGTCGTTAGTAACCTTTTCCTCTCTTGCTGAAAAATCTGCTCATTCTGTAAAGCCAAGGGGTTATAGGAATCAAAGAGATCTTGTTGAAAGTAACCGCCATCCTGAGGTGTATTTATATCGTCCAAAATAGGCATAGTTGGGTTGCTCAGCGTGATATACCTAAATAGCAGAGGACTCACAATGCCACGACTTTCATTGGTACTGTTTACCCGAACCGAAAGGGTTAATCGATCATTGATCGCACGCTGGCTTATGAAAAATGATGTATTGAGCGTCCTTCGGTTTGAAGGGCCTACCAAGCCCTCGATATCACGATAATTGACTGAAGCGGAATAAGACATTCCACCTGCGGTTTGCCTAACAGAAAAACCAAGATTTTCCGTGAGACCAGTCTGTATCATTTCTTCCTTCCAGTTTGTATTGCCTCCCAGATTTAGTCCACCTCCGGCAATAAAGGCATCTGCGCTCAGGCTCTCATGTACTTTGCCCACTTTATCGATACTAACGGAGGCAAAAGCCGAAACTGATGGGGCTCCTTCTTTGGCGCGTTTACTGGTGATAATAACCACCCCATTGGCACCTCTTACTCCATAGATGGCCGCGGCAGCCGCTTCTTTAAGAACTTGAATGGAGCCGACATTATTGGGGTCAATGTTGTCCATTGAAACCCCTGCCACACCATCGAGCACCACCAGCGGGCGCCAGTCTTGCGTGAGCGTATTTAGGCCTCTGATGCGAATGGTAAACTCTCCGTTCGGGTCACCACCCGGCCTGGTGATGGACACTCCGGCTATTCTGCCTTGAATCAATTGCCAGGGATCGTAGAGGTTGCCGGTATTGAAGGCTTCTTCCGTATCGTTACTAGTTCGTGACTGGCCAATAGTAGCACTTTGCCAGTATTCAGGAATGAGTTGATTTTCAGTTCGCTTGAGGCTGTCATTGGGAACCCTGTGACTGCCTGATTGTGCACATAAACCCAAGGGAACAAAAAGTACCAGGGCCAGGCCCAGAGAATATGAAGACACCTTTAATTTCATAGTTTTTCACTTAATCACGACTAAACTCTGATTTAATCAAAATAGTGAAAAAGGGCCGCCACTACAAGGAAAAGGGCCTTTTAGAAAGTGAAGAATACGGGGGAATCGTTATTTCTCAAGCCGATGAGTTTCCCATTGCCAAGCAAACCGATTTTGCGGTACTCACCCCAGGTCTGCTGGGTGTTGAGTTTTGGAATGGCCGCAGCCTCAAAATTGCCCTGACCATCGCCTAGCAAAAGGGTAATGGGCCTTGCCCCAGCCCTGCCAATGTCGTTTCTAAAACCAAAGAAATTGCCAACCAGGAAGATGTCCTGATGGCCATCACTGTTAAAGTCAGCCACCTGTATGTCCATCGCAGGACTCAGCTGAGCCTCAACCGGGAGTTGCTTTTGCACATACCTACCACCTTCATTGATGAAAACCATGGAAGCCAATTGATTGATATTCTTCATTAATGACGAGGAAAGTTTTGTCCGGTCGAATAGGTCTTCGGGCTTTCTGATTTTGGCGTAAGAAGCATAATTGGGATGTTTCTTTTTAATAAACGCCATCTGCTTGATCAGGTCATCGCGGGTGGCAAAGGGGATGTTGGCATCCTCCACATAGTGGAAAATTACCGGGTCGGTTTGCTTGTTGTTGTCAAAATCGTTGACGTAAAGGCTCAGTGGTTTTTCAGCCGAAGCTTTGAGCTTTGAATTTAGCCCCAGGTTGCCCGCCACAATGTCCAAATCACCATCACCATCCAGGTCGGCCTCTTCCAGGCTCATCCACCAGCCTTCAGTATTATTGAAACCGTCAATGTCTATTCTTTCGAAGCCTCCTCGGCCATCATTTTCCATCAAGGTTAAAGGAGTCCACTCACCAGCCACCAGCAGGTCCTGGTCGCCATCGCCATCATGGTCCAACCACAGCGCATCATTGAGCATGCCCAGGTCTTTGGCCTCCGGCATCAGCTGTGAAATGGCATCGGTAAAAGCTCCACGACCATCGTTGATCAGTAGTTGATGCTTGGGGTTTAGGCCATAGGCACCGCTCGCTATGTTGGCCGCCACAAACAAATCCTGGTCGCCATCACCATCTACATCGGCTGCGGTCACCTTGCTGCCATGTGTGCCAATTTGGGGCAGGGCCCTGGGGGCAAACTGCAAATTACCTTGCCCATCGTTGAAATAGAGCCGATCGTAAGTAAAAACCTGGCCATCGGCATATTCATTGCCCGCGCTGATTACGTAGAGGTCGGGGGCACCATCTCCATTGGCATCAAAGAAAAGGGCATCGGTATCTTCGGCCCGGCCCAGCATGCTGAACGATTGGTTTTCTCTTGTTTCGAAACCACCATCTGCATTTTGTATCCAGAGTGATCCGGGTTGCTCTTTGGCCCCTCCCATGTACAGGTCATCCAGGCCGTCATTGTTCACATCGGCAATGGCCAGTGCAGGACCTTCGGTAGAGTACAGCCGGGGAATGAGGTACTCGCGGTTATAGTCTTTAAACTCTTTGTTTTCCTCATGTCTGTATTCGCTGAAAGTTGAAACACTGAACTCAGGGTCATGGTCAGCAGCTTTCTCGACAGTAATTCCAGGGCCACCATTATAACTTACCCGCCACAACATATCTACAGGTACAGTCGTCAACTTCTGAATTCTGCCATCGGGCCAACGGACTTGCAGGCTTTCTGCTTGTTCCTCTTTCCCCAGCCCAAATATCACCTCAGTACTTACAGCCGATTGAAATCCTTTGGTAGGCGAGATTTCCCTCACCATCGAGCCCTGGCTGGTAGTAAGTGCAAGTCGGGCGCCAATGCCTGCCGTATTCAGTCCTTTGCTGCCTAATCTCACTTTTACATAGTGATGGCCGAGCAGCTCGTTGCTTTTGTTTTCATACACAAAGGCGGGCTGGTTGGTATTATTCACCACCAGATCCATGTCTCCATCACCGTCCAGATCCGCATAGGCCGAGCCGTTAGAATAAGAGGATTGGTTGAGACCCCAGGCTTCAGCCACGGGTTCGAACTTCAAGTCGCCCAGGTTTCTGCCAGCGTAATTCGGGATTTTCACGTTGGGTAAGTTCTCAATCTGATAGGCTTCCAGCTCATCGGGCGTCATTTGCTTCACTCCTGCCCGGTCCTGGCCATAGTTTACATAGTCCAGGTCGTTGGGGCGTTTATAAATGCCGTTGGAAATGTGCAAGTCGAGCAGGCCGTCATTGTCCATATCGAAAGCCAGGGGTGCCCAACTCCAGTCAGTAGCATACATGCCTGCCATTAGACTCACATCGCTGAAAGTACCATTGCCCAGGTTCTTTTGCAGTGTATTCCTCACATATTGGTGGGCATAGCCAAAGTTGAGTTTTACATCAAAGACTTCCACTTTGTCTTCACCTACTGACTTTTGCCAAATCTCCGGATCGGAAGGCAGCATGTCGGTAGTGATCACTTCATTCAGCCCGTCATTGTCAAGGTCGGCCGCCAGGTTCCCCATAGAGTAGCGGCTGGTATAGGCCATTTGCTTCTCCAATTGTTCGGCAAAAGTGCCATCCTGATTGTTGATGTAGAGGTAGTCGTTTTCTGTAAAGTCATTGGACACGTAGATGTCAGGCCAGCCGTCATCGTTCAAATCGCTCACCGCCAAACCCAGGCCAAAGCCCAGACTACTAGTGTAAATACCCGCATGTTCGGTTACATCTACAAATGCAGCTTCGCCCTGGGCCAGTTGGCTTTTGTAGAGGCGATCGCCACCCATTTCATCTTTCTGAGTTCGGGTGTCTGATTGGGAAAATACAGCCGGGTTTTTGATAGAGTGATTCAACAGGTACATGTCCAGGTCACCATCTCTGTCGTAGTCGAAAAATGCTGCCTGCGTAGAGAAACCTACAAAGTCGAGTCCATAAGCGGCTGCTGATTCTGTGAAAGTGAGGTCACCATTGTTGATGAAAAGCTGATTGACCCCTTTGGCTGATTTATAGTTGCCTACCTGGCTCAGGTAAATATCAGGGAAGCCATCTCCGTTTATATCGGCCACAGTAACACCTGTAGACCAGGTACCCTCACCGCCAACTCCTGCCTGTTCTGTGATGTCTATAAACTGAAAATTACCTTTGTTGAGGTAGAGTCTGTTGGACTGCTGGTTGCTAACAAAGTACAGGTCAATGAGGCCATCACCGTTAAAATCGGCTGTGGCCACTCCCGCACCATTGTAGAAGTAGAGGTACTCCAGAATGTTGAAATCTGCTGATTCGGTGAGGTCGTTGGAAAAGCTGATACCTGTTTGGGCTGAAGGCAGCAATTCAAACAATGGGGGTGCCGTTTGCCTGGTTTCGCAACCGAACAGCAATAGTGCACATACACTAAAAAGCAGGTATTTTTTCATGCGCATCAAAATGTGAAGGCGCGCAGCATTTCATCGTTCATGGTCGCCAACAGCCAGGATTTACCTCCTGTCTCGATCACTTTCAGGTCTCTCACTTCACCAATAATGTTCATCCCGGTTTTCAGCGGGCTTACATGGTCATAGCCACCCTTGCCATTTCCGGCCAGCAAAATACCGTAGTTGGCATCGTACTTTCCTACTTGTGGCTTGGCTCTGTGCAGGTTACCTCCCAGCAAAATGTCCTGGTTACCGTCATGGTTAAAGTCTGCCACAGCTATGGCATATACCGGAGCAAATTGTGCCTCCACTGGCAACGATTCTATGCTGAAGGTACCATCGCCATTGTTCATCATAATGGCCGACTCCAGGTAAGTGGCTTCTGAAATCACCGTGTTTTGAAGTTGTTCTTCTGTAAAAATCTGGTCGATGGACTGATCCCGGAAATTCTCGTACCTCAGGTATTTCTTTTTGATACTGGGTACCTGCATCGATAGCTCGTGCTTCAACGTATAGGGCAAAAGCTTACCATCCACCTCACGGGTATAGATATGCTCAGCGCTTCCGTTCTTGTCAAAGTCGTTTACATAGAGCTTGATGGGTGCATCGGTAGTGGCTCTAAAGCGCGAATTGAGTCCATGGTTGCCTAGAATATAGTCCATGTCACCATCACCATCCAGGTCGGCCGACTTAAGTGCATTGTACCAGCCCTTGTGATCATTCACACCTGTTGAGGTTACTCTTTTGAGCGTTCCATTATCATTTTCAAAGATTTCCGGTGCCATCCACTCTCCTATGACTAGCAGGTCCAGGTCACCATCATTGTTATGGTCTGACCAGTGAGCATCGGTTACCATACCCAGGCCTGTTAAATCGGGAGCCAGGTCTTTGGTAGCATCAGTAAAGCCACCTTTGCCATCATTCAAAAACAGATAACTGTCAGGTGACACCCCGTAGAGGAAAGGTCGCAAACGACTACCTACAAACAAGTCCGTAAACCCGTCACCATTCAGGTCGTTGGCAGCTACTACTCCTGTACTATTTCTAAGCGCCCTTAAAAATGGAGACTCGGCTTTAGAAAAATTCCCGCTGCCATCATTGATATAAAGGCGATCGGCCAGGTTTCTGTCGCCTACGCCAAACTCGTTGCCACCACTGGTAACGAACAGGTCCAGGTCACCGTCATTTTCCATATCGAAGAAAAGCGCATCGGTGTCTTCAGAGCCATTATCAGCTTCAAAAGGTCCAGCCTGGGCCACAAAATTGTTGTTATTGCTGGCCAGGTAAAGTGCTCCGGCCTGGCCTTTGGCACCTCCCAGGTAAATGTCTTCTTTGCCATCTCCATTCACATCGCCAAGGGTCATTTTAGGCCCTTCATTAGAAAGCATATGATAGGTAAGCCTGTCTCTGTCAAAATCTACATAGGTGTTTTCTTCATGCTTGAACTCAAGTAATTGGCTGGCATCTACTTCAGCAAAGATGGTTTTGGCTATGGTATGGTCCTCGGCTGATTTCTGTTCACCAGCAGTACCTGCATCTTCCCAGTTCAGGGTCAGTATCTGGTCTGCAGCTACCTGATCCATCACAGTCATGCTACCATCGGGCCAGGTCACTTCTACTCTTTCTACCTGGTTGCTGGTACCTATGCCAAAATTGGGACGGTCGTCTACTGTAGATTGGAAGCCTCGAATGGGCATTTGCTCTTGAAAGAGAATTTCATCACCCAAGAATACTTTTACTTTGGCACCCACCGCTTTGGTATTGGCCCCTTTACCTTTGAGTTGGAACTTGAGGTAGTGGTTATCGGGATTGATTACTTCAGTCTTATTTAGGAAAATGTCTGCAGTCTGGTTCAAATTGCTCACCACCAGGTCCAGGTCGCCATCATTGTCCAGGTCGCCATAGGCCGAACCATTAGAATGGATTGGGGTACCTACACCCCAGGCTTCTGCCTTGTTCTCAAACTTAAGGTCGCCCATGTTTTTGTAGGCATAATTGGGAATAGGGGTAACGGGAATGGGGTCGATCAGCGCCCTATAGTTGGTGCCTGAATCTGTCCTGATTGTGCTTTTCGCATCTTGACTGTCGATGAAATCGAGGTAGTCGCGATCGGTGATGTCCTGATAAATGCCATTGGCCACGAAGAGGTCTTTGAGGCCGTCATTGTCCATGTCGAAAAACAAGGCGCCCCAGCTCCAGTCTGTGGCTTCAATGCCTGCCAGCCTTCCCAGCTCACTGAAAGTGCCATTGCCATTGTTGACATGCAGCATATTTCTGGAAAACTGGTAATGATAACCGTGCTTGTAGTTGAATTGGTGCTTGTCCCAATTTTCGAAGGTGATGACCTGCTTCAAGCGATCATCGGGCTCAGGCAGCATGTCTGTCACAAAAATATCAGGCCTGGCATCATTGTTTATGTCGGCCATATCGGCACCCATAGATGCTGCGCTGATGGTCTGCATGCTGTTTTCCAGCACTTCCGAAAAGGTACCATCCTGGTTATTGATATAGAGATAATCTCGCTCAAAAAAGTCATTTGAAATGAATATGTCTTGCCAGTTATCATCATTCACATCACCTACCGTTACTCCCAGGCCGAAACCTATGGCACTTCCGTAAATGCCCGCTTCTTCACTGACGTCTACAAAGCTGTTGCCATCATTTCTATAAAGCTTATCGCCACCAACCTCATCTCTAATGGGCCGCTGATCTTTCATTGGGTTGAGTACTGGGTTCCTGTAGGAATTATTCAGCAGGTAGGCATCCAGGTCGCCATCTTTGTCATAATCGAAGAAGGCTGCATGGGTAGAAAAGCCTTTGTCGGCCAGGCCATATTCTTGTGCTTTATCCTTGAAGGTGCCATCGCCCTGGTTGATAAAGAGTTCGTTTTGCTTGTTGTCTCCCTTGATGTCACCCGAGTTACACACATAGATGTCGAGCCAGCCATCGCCATTGACATCGGCCATGCTCACACCCGTGCTCCATGCTCTGGTGCCAGCAACACCAGCAGCATCGGTTACATCTTCAAATTTCAGGTCGCCCTGATTGAGATAAAGCTTATTGGCTACCCTGTTACCTGTAAAATAGATATCGGCAAGGCCATCGTTATTCACATCGCCAATGGCAACTCCTCCACCATTGTAAAAATTTCGGTACGTGAAGATGTTGAACTCACGATCGTATTCCAGTTTGTTGAGGAAATCTACATTGGACAATGTGACATCTACTTTTTCAAATAGGGGTTCTTCAACCGGTCCGGAGGGCTCATCGCAACTGGCAATTAAAAGTGCGGCCAGTGCATATGGAAATAGCTTTTTCATAAGAATTCGGTTGAGGTTAGGAAGCGTCCTTCAAGGCTTGCAGGTCGATTAAGTCGGTGAAAATAGCACGAACTGTAGACACATTCCTTTTCCAAAGTCTGATCCTGCGATTGCCATCTACCTTTACCAAAACCTTGAAGGTACCGTCACTGCTTTCTACTTCGATGAATTCTCCACCATACCACTCTTCCAGCATGTTTTTCACATCTTCCAGCAGTACTTCGTTGGAGGTTTCCTTTTTCCAAAGTGCCCAATCGTTATAGGTAAAGTCTACGGGTAACTCGAATATTTTGTCATTGGCAAACTTTGGGTAGAAGTTCATGCTTGCCGGTAAATTGAGTTGTGTGGGCAGGTCATACTTTACCGACATGTTGCCTACGCCATTGGTAAATACGCCTTGTTTGTTCAGTTCCCAACAGTGGGCATAAAACTCCTTGCTGTCCATTGAAAAATCAATGCCTAAAAACAGGCTGTCCTGTTTTACATTGCTGGCAAGTTCTTTTTCAACCAGCTTATCGTATTCCGACTTCTTAGTGCAGGAGGCCATTGCCAGTAAAGTCAAAATAGCCACTACTCCGGTTTTCATCATTCTCTTCATTGCGCTCTTTTTTGTCGAAAAGCTTTCAACGCTTTGTTATTTCTTACGAAGACCAACTGTTGCTCACCAGCAACCTCTAAGGAAGTTATTCCCCGGACTTCGCCTTTCACAAAAATTCCTGATTCAATGGCCCTGATCGGTTGAAAAGTACCATTGCCTAAACCCCTCAAAGTTAAGCCATAAGAGGCATTATTAATACCCAATTCGGGTTTGATTCGGGTCTGATTACCTCCTAAAATCAGGTCGGTGACCCCATCAGCGTCAAAATCAGTGGTCATGATGGCATAAACCTGCGAAAGTTGGGCTTCAGCAGGGAGTTGTACTTTCTCAAATTGGCCGTTACCTTTGTTGATGAACAGGCTGCTGGCCAATTCCCGGGCCTCAATGGTGATCATGGTTTCCAGTTGCTCTTTGGAGAAGATATCCTCCATGCGCTGGTCTTTGTAATCGTTGTATTTGAGGTACTTTTTCCGCAATGAGGGCAGCTGCTTTACCAGGTCTTGCAACAGTATTATGGGGTACGACTCCTCTCCTTCATACATGCAGGTAATTTGCTCTACGCTGCCATTGCGATCGAAGTCGTTGATGTGCATGGTCAGCGGCTTATCGGAACTAGCTTTCAATCGCGTATTCAAGCCCGCATTGCCCACTGCAAAATCGATCAGACCGTCTCCATTAAAGTCGCCTGCTTCAATGGTCTTCCACAGACCATGTGTATCCGCCAGACCTGCCTTGGTGGTCATGTCTTCAAAGACACCGGCTTCATTCATCAGCACTGTTACCTGCATCCACTCACCTACTATCACCAGATCATCATCTCCATCTCCATCCAGGTCGTTTACCAGCGCATCAGTCATGAGGCCAAGGCCTTTCAATGCCGGCATTTTACTGGAGATGTTTAGAAAACTGCCATCACCCTTATTTTCAAAGAGCATGGCATCTCCGGCCACACCATAGTTGAAAGGAATAAGCCTTGTACCAGTGAGAACATCCAGGTCTCCGTCTTTGTCAAAGTCAATGGTCTCGATAAAGCCAGAACTATGCGACAGAGGAGCGAACTGAGTACTTGGCAAAGCTTCAAACCGTCCCTGCCCATCGTTGCGATAGATTCTGTCTCTCAAGTTCAAATCTCCACCGCCATACTCATTGCCACCGCTGGCCACCAGCAAGTCAAGGTCACCGTCTCCATCCAGATCGGCCAGCTTAGCATCTATATCTTCGGAAAGGCTATGAGCCACAAAGGCCTGGTTTTGACCTGGCTCAAAAGCACCTGAGGAGGTTTGTAGAAACAATTGGGCGGATAGGCCTTTGGAACCTCCCAGTAAAACATCCTCCAGACCATCACCATTCACATCTCCTTTGACTATGGCCGGACCTTCATTAGAGGCCATTTGAAACAGCAATCGGTTCCGGTCAAAATCTGAAAACGAGTTCTCTTCATGGGTAAAGTCTATTGCAGGCTCTATGGCCTCAAACATGGGTTGTCTATCTGCGACTTTATCATTAGCAGTGGTGGCTATCTCATCTTGCTTCAGGTTTAGAAAGCCAGTACCCTCCAGGTCACGCACTCTGCTGAAAGTATCGTTGGGCCAATGAATGTCTACCGAATCGACATGCCCATTTACTCCCAGTCCAAAGTGAACGCGATAGTCCATGGAAGACATGTAGCCTTTCACAGGATTATGTTCCTGGGTCTGCATTTTGCCATCGGCATATATGGTCACCTTAGTACCAAAGGCAAAAGGGTTTTGCTCATTACCCGTCAATGCAATGGTCAAATGTTGGTTTTCAGTGCTTTCAGCGGTAGTGTTTTTGTAGATGAAGGCCTCGTCATTGATGTTGTTCACAATCAGGTCAAGGTCGCCATCATTGTCTAAGTCGGCATAAGCCGAACCGTTGGAGAAAGAACCCTCCGTAAGGCCCGCTTCAGGCGCCACATTTTCAAAGTCGAAACCGCCTTTGTTCCTGAACAGATAGTTAGGCAAGGGCACAGATGGAATGGCATCGATCATGCGCGTGATTAATGAACTGTCGCTTCGATTGGCTTCAAAAGCACGTGCATCGTTCGCATAAAAATTGACATAATCCTGATCTGTCAGGTCTTTGTAAATGCCATTGGCTACGAAAAGGTCTTTCTGCCCATCGTTGTCAAAGTCGAAGATGAGTGCGCCCCAGCTCCAGTCGGTAGCATGTACCAGGCCTTGCCTGCTCACCTCGCTAAAGAAGACATCTCCATCACCACCCGGAACTGCTCCTCTGTTAAGTTGTAATGTGTTTCTGGTGAATTGATGATGGTAGCCGTTTTTCACATTGGCCTGGTACTTGTCCCAATCTTCAAACACAGTCTTGGTCTTCACACGCTGCATAGATTCTGGCAACATTTCCGTTACATAAATCTCTGGATAGCCATCTGCATTCAGGTCGGCAATGTCTGCTCCCATAGAGCCCATGCTGGTCTCTGTAATGTAATCTTCAAGTGATTCTTTGAAGCTGCCGTCTTTCTGGTTAATGTAGAGGTAGTCCTTCTCAAAAAAGTCGTTCGAGACGAAAATGTCTGGCCATCCATCTACATTCACATCGGCCGTAGTAACACCCAAGCCGTAACCAATTGCACTGCTGTAGATGCCGGCTTCTTGGGTCACATCTGTAAAACGGTTGCCATCATTGCGGTACAGTTTATTGCCCCCTGCTGGGTCTGGAATATTGCGCTGTCCTTTGCGCAGATCGTAGATGCCTACCGATCTTGTGCTGTTATTAAGCAGATAAAAATCGAGGTCCCCATCCTTATCATAGTCCATAAAGGCCGCATGGTTAGAGAGGCCCAGATCATCTACTCCATATGCCTTTGCCTGGTCGGTAAAGCTCAGGTTTCCATTGTTTATATAGAGTGAGTTGTTGCGGTTGTCTCCTTTCAAAGGGCCCGACTTGCACACGTAGATGTCTAAGAGGCCATCGCCATTTACATCGGCCATGCTTACACCAGTAGACCATACATTTTTGGCAGCCAGTCCGGCTTGCTCGGTAATGTCTTCAAATTGCAAGTTGCCCTTATTCAGGTACAGTTTGTTATCTACCAGGTTTCCGGCAAAGTAAATGTCTTGCAGGCCATCATTGTTAATGTCTCCAATGGCTACTCCGGCACCATTGTAAAAATTGCGGTAGGTATAGGCATTCAGGTACTCGTCATACTCCAATTGGTTGGCAAAGCCGATGCCGGTGAACTCACTATCTAATCGCTCGAAAATAACAGATTCAGTCTGGGTGTTTTCACAGCTATAGAAGGGGAGTATCAGGACCAGAAATAACCAACCGCGCTTTATCATGATCTACCTTAAGAAGGGTCAAGAGGGAATAAAAAAAGGGAGCATAAAATGCTCCCTTCAAATATAATGATAGTTTTTACTAGTATCCAGGGTTCTGAACCAGGTCTGCATTTACATCCAGCTGTCCTTGAGGGATAGGGAAGATGTTTACAGTAGCAGGTGAAGCTGACTTCTCCCACCAAGCGTCATTGTACTTTCCGAAGCGGATCAGGTCAGACCTTCTCCAGCCTTCAGCGAACATTTCACGGCCTCTTTCAGCCAACAGAATGTCTGCATCAAGGTTTGTCAACGGATCTGCACCAGCTCTCTGACGGATTTGGTTAACAAAATCCAGAGCATCGGCACTGTTACCTTGTCTCCAATCAGCTTCAGCTTTCATCAACAGTACATCTCCATAACGAAACAGAGGGTAGTCATTGCTCAAGCTTTGACCAGCACCAGAAGCATACTCATACTTACCTACACGTACACCAGCCTGACGCAAAGAGTTAGGACGTAACTCGTTGATCTCTGGAGTAAAGGTAAGAGGAGCGCCATCAGGGTCAGCATCTTCAGCACTCAAATCTTCGAGACGAGTACCATCAGAAGCGAACTGAGGACCTTCCAGGAAGCCCAATCTTCTTGAATCGTTATTTTCATACGCATTGTAGAAGGCTTCTAAAGAAGCGTATCCATTCCAAGGCTGCTCTTGCAGGTTGAAAGTCAACTGAGTCAGGTAGTGACCAGTCATTTGCGCAATGTTGAAACCACCAGCGTTGTTCTCATCATAAGGCAGGGTCAGGATGTTCTCTGAAGAACCGCCATTGTTAGTTGAGAAGTTAGAGAAGAAGTTGTTCTCCAAGCTGTAGCTACCGCTGTTGATGATGGCATCAAGTTGAGTTTCAGCAGCAGCCCAGGCAGCAGTGCCTGTGTAAACTTCTGCATTCAAGTACAATTTAGCCAGGATCATGCGAGCCGACATCTGATTCATGGTAGTCTTTTGAGTACCATCAGAAAGGTTAGCCAGGTTATCATTTACTGAAGACTCAATGAATGAGTAAACTTCTGCTCTGCTGTTAGTTGGAGGAGTTGGATCATCGTCCGTCTCCAAAATAATTGGCACATTACCGTAAGCATCGATCAACCACAGGTAAACCAGGGCTCTCAATACTCTCAACTCAGCACCCAGTGCTACTACATCAGGAAAACGCTTCAACAGCAGGTTGATTTCACCAACTGCAGTGTAGCAATATGCCCAGGCATTACCAATAGATTGCTCGGTAGGGCCGTAGTTGTGCTGGTGCATTCTAATCCACTGACCACCATCTTCCCAGTCAGCGCCTTTGTGTGCAATCACCATCTCGTCTGATGCTACCTCGTGCATAGACCACAGTGAGTTGTGTCCACCCCAGGTACCAATGATTGAAGAATAAGCTGAAGCCTTCAATACATCGATCAGCACAGGGTTGTCAGAGTTAGCTACTTCTTCCGGAGTGTATCCAGTAAATAGCTCTTGCTCTGGCTCTTCGCAGGCACTCATCACTAGGAAGAGTGCTGCGATCCAACAAATGCTTTTATTAAATTTTAACATATCTCTAGTATAGTTTATTTAAAGTTGATAGTTGCTCCAACAGTAACCGTTCTGGTAGTGAAGTAAGTACCCCTTCTTTCAATACCTGGAGACAAACTTGAAGTAAAACCATTACCATTCGCAGAGTCACTGTATCTCACTTCAGGATCAATACCAGTGTAGTTAGTGATAGTGAACAGGTTTTGAGCTGCCACATATACTCTCACGTTTGAGATCCAATCACTGCTAGTAGGCAGGTTGTAACCAATCTGTGCGTTGTCCAGTCTGATGAAGGTTGCGTCTTCAATATACAAATCAGAGAACGTTGGAGTAGAAGTAACTACAGGCGTTTTGTCAGTTATAACACTATTCCAGGTATTTGATCCAGAATCCTGGTTCTCATAGAAGCCTCTGTAAGAGTTATACAACTCGTGGCCAAAGCTACCTCTCAAGAAGAAAGAAAGATCCCAATCTCCCATAGAGAATGTGTTGTTGAAACCGAAGTCTCCGTCAGGCAGTGCATTACCCAGCACTTCGAAATCGTCAGGGCTGTTAATGTCTGCAGACAGTACATATTCGTTGTTTTCATCAAGACCTAAGAAACGAGGTCCGTAGAAGTTACCCAGAGTTTGTCCAACTCTGTTTTCGATAATTGGGTTGTTGTTCTGGCCAGGAGAACCTGGAGTAGCAAACCTCAAGAATTCGAATCCAACTTCAGGGCTGAATGACAGTGACTCAATTGTCGTTTTGTCATAGATAGTGAAGTTTACAGTTGGAGTCCAGCTTACAGGACCCAGCTTGATGTTGTTATAAGTGGCAGAAAATTCGAAACCACCAGCTTGCAGATCAGCAAGGTTCAACCAGGTGCTAGAAGCAGTGTTGATCAAAGAAGGATCAACTGCTGAAGGAGCACCTACCGTTACCGGTACGTTGAACAGCAGATCAGAAACGTTTCTGGTATAGTAATCAATAGTACCAGTGACTTTGCTATCGAAGATGGCGAAATCAATTCCTATGTCAAACTCAGACTTAGACTCCCAGGCAAGACCAGGGTTAGCATTCTGGAACTGACGAAGACCAACATAGTTGTCATCAGTAGTCAATGGATCTGCATCAAGGTCAACAATACCACCATTACCCAATACTGGCAGTGCCAGTGTAGCATTTGGAGGAAGGTTACCAGTGATACCGTAAGATACTCTCAGTTTCAAAGAGTTTACTGGACCTAAGTCAGCAATGTCGGCAAGCTCTGCACCAGCACTAATCGCTGGGAAGTAACCTGTTTTCTCGTTTTCACCAAATCCTGAGAATGACTCAGCACGAACTGAGGCAGACAGGAAGTAAGTACCTTGGTAGTTGAAGTTCAATCTTGCAAAAGCAGAGTTCAACTGATCTTCGGCTCTGTAAGAACCAACACCTGTGTTAGAACCAACTCTGATGGCACCGCCACCCAGGTTGTTCCAGGTATTAGAATCAAAAAGGAATTGTCTCACTTGCACGTTGAATCCTTCGAAAGTTCTTCTTTGACGCTCAACACCCACCAGGGCAGTCATGGTCAAATCATCAGAAAGATCAGTAGTGTAGTTCAAAGTACCAGTCATGATTTCAGTGAAGCGATCATCGGTATTTCTACCAGCGATACCTCTAGCACCAAAACCAGCAGCTGGATCTTGTCTCGACCAGAAAGCACCTCTTAAAGAGTTACCACGGTCTTGAGAGTACTGAACTGCAACAGTCAGATCATCATTAATATCAAATTCAGCTCTGTAGCTAGTCAAGATAGACTTGTTGATACCACCGAACCTTTGTTGCTCCAATAGCCCAACTGGGTTGAAGAAATCAAAAAGATCTCTTTGGAAGTAACCACCATCGTTCAATGTGTTAACATCGTCAAAGATAGGGGCTGTCGGGTTGTAGATGGTAGCATAACGGAACGCTTCCAGGTTTCTACTATCATCCTGACTGTTGGTCATAGAGATGTTGAAGGTCAACCTCAAACGATCGTTAATAGCAGAGTGAGAAAGGTTCAAACGTGTGTTAAGACGTTCGTTGTTTACACCTTTAATAATACCCTCATTTTGCCTCCAGTTAACGGCAGCGCGATAAGCAGTATTACCAAAAGAACCACTCACAGAAAGGTTAGTAGCATACGATACTCCAGTCTGAGTCAATTCGTCAATCCAATTCGTGTCTGAACCGAAATCCGTACCACCTCGTGCTACAAATTCGTCAGCCGAAAGGACATCAATCGTATTGGCTTTGTCATCAAAACTCACGAAGGAATTCAACGTGATGTTTGTTTGTGCCTCATTAGACGCTGCTTTCGTAGTCGTTATGAGGATTACACCTGAAGATGCTCTTGCACCGTAAATAGCGGCAGCAGAACCATCTTTCAAAACATCAATCGACTGAATATCATTCGGGTCAATGTTTTGAAGGTCAGCACCAGGAACACCATCAAGTACAATCAGCGGAGATGCGTTAGCACCAAACGTTGAAAGACCCCTCAAGCGAATGGCAAATCCTGAGTTAGGGTTACCACCTGGTCGGGTAATAGATAAACCTGCAACTTTACCCTGCAGGAGTTGGGTAGGGTTGCTGATATTACCCTTGTTAAAGTTCTCTGGCTTAATACTTGCCACAGAACTCGTGATCTCTTTCTTCTCTTGGGAACCGTAACCAACTACAACAACTTCTCCAGCATCAGCATAATCTGGTTGAAGTACAACATTGATAGTGGTTTGGTTTCCTACGAGAATTTCTTGGGAAACGTAGCCAACGAAAGAATAAACCAAGGTTTCGTCTGCAGACGCATCAATGGTATAATTACCATCAAGGTCCGTAGGGATTCCACGGGTTGTTCCTTTCACCGTAACGCTAGCACGGGGTATGCCGAGTCCGTCATCCCCCCCTGTTACCTGTCCAGTAACGGTCTTAGTTTGTGCAAGCAAGGCTCCCTGGAAACCAACGCACATAACTAGTAGGATTAGTAAAAACTTTTTCATACAATCATTCTTTTTTTTTAATCGAGTTTCGCCCAAAAACAGGGCTAAAAAGTGCAATCGAATGCTCAAAGTACAATTACATACCTTGATTTCATAGTGATGTTAATCTAAAATTAATGCAAACGATTGCAAAATCCTTGGCCTTTTTCGTATATGGTGAGGTTCCAGGCATTTATGCCCACTTGGCTGAACTAAAACATAAGGAAAAACTTACACACATTCGTTAGGTAATCGTTTTGTTCAACAAATTTCACCATTTTCAACATGCAACAGGTTGCATATGTCACGCTGGCCTGGGCTCAAAACGCACCCTATCTCCCTCCATTGGCCTCTGTAAAAAATATACAGAATAAGTGTCGGGTTTATCAGACCAACTCTGCTGTAAAGTAATGTCTGCTAAAGGCAATGTTAATTCTATTTTAAGAAGCCAAAGGGGCGTCTTTTCACTACTGTCAACAGGTGCGCTTTTATACCTTATTATATGTACTACATTTTCGCCACTCGTTTAGGCTGTGTCAAAGCTGGTAAGGAAAGGTGCTGAATTTATGCTCCTTTTCAATAGATTTGCACATTGCAATGCACATGAACTGGCTTCAACTCCTCGCACAAAACCAACTTTCAGATTCCAAGGGCAACCAGACTCGTTCTCTTTTTGACCGGGATTTTGACCGTATCATCTTTTCGCACCCTTTCAGAAGGCTGCAAGACAAAACCCAGGTACACCCTTTGCCTGAGCAAGATTTTGTACATACCCGCCTAACCCATAGCCTGGAGGTATCCAGTGTGGGGCGCTCGCTGGGCAGGCAAGCGGGCAGTGTGCTGTTGGCACGGCATCCAGAACTTAAGGGCCTGGTAGATGCCAACGACTTTGGGGCCATTGTGGCTGCAGCTTCTTTGGCGCACGACATTGGCAACCCTCCCTTTGGCCATTCGGGTGAGGCTTCTATTTCCAGCTATTTTCAGGAAAGGACTGGTGATCTACAGCCTCAGTTTTCAGAAATCGAATGGTCAGACCTCATTCAGTTTGAGGGCAATGCCCAGGGCTACAGACTGCTGAACAAACCGGGCTACCAGGGGCTCAAGTTGACTACCCCTACCCTGGCGGCATTTACCAAGTATCCAAGGCCTTCAAAGATTGAAACGCGTGACAAGGCCCGTAAGAGCCAGAAGAAATTTGGCTTCTATGAGCCAGAAAAGGCAATCTTCACCGAAATGGCCACAGACCTGGGCCTGGCTGAGTTGGGCGAACATCAATGGTGCCGCCATCCACTGGCCTTTCTGGTAGAGGCTGCCGATGACATTTGCTACCACATCATAGACCTGGAAGATGGCTGCAACCTGGGGCTGGTTTCACATGAGCAAACTGTTGCGCTGTATGCGGCCATCATTGGCGATAAATTCAATCCTGCCAAGCTCAATGCCATCAACAGCAAAAAGGAACAAATTGGTGTGTTAAGGGCGCTATCCATCGCTCATTTGATTGATGAGTGCGTTGCCAAGTTTCTCGAACATGAAACCGAATTGCTGGCAGGCAGTTTCGATAGGTCATTGGCCGATGAAATTGCCTCTAGTGCCGCCCTGAAAGAGATCATCACCGTTTCCATTGAAAAGATCTACCGCAGCAAAACCGTATTAGAAACCGAAGCGGCAGGTTATCAGGTGCTCAGCGGTTTATTAGACATTTTCCTGCCTTGCACCCTGGCCACTTATTCACAAGAGGGAAAAGCCAAGGACATAATATTCTTCAGGGTATTGCCACAGGAGGTTCAAAACGAAATAAAAGCAGCTGACAGCCTCTATGCAGCGGTGCGCGAATTGCTGGATTTCGTTGCAGGCATGACCGATTCTTCTGCCATCAACTTGTATCGCAAAGTCAAAGGCATAGCCCTTCCCGGAATCAGGTAAGGCCCACAGCCATGGTTGACGATCAAACAGGTTATATCAAAACCGCTCTTGATGTCGTTTTAAGCAGGTTTTTCCATTACTAAATCACCGCTTTTACGTTTGCAGTATTTGCTTCGCTAAAAGGCTTATAAAGGGTGAAAAATATTACCTTTGTGGTCTTGTTTAAAAATGTGGTCTAAATTCCCCCATATCGTACTGAAATACAGACTCATACTCATGATTCTGTTATTCGCTTTTACAGGCTTCATGGCTTATCAGGCCCAGTTTGTAAAAATGGCTTATAACTTCAACACTGCTGTACCCGAGACAGATGAGAATTATAAGTACTTCATGCAGTTCAAAGAGAAGTTTGGGGAAGATGGCAACATCCTCGTGCTTGGGGTAAAAGACAGCTCACTCTATCAACTTGAGAAGTTCCAGCTTTATAAAAAGCTCAACGATGACATTGCCAGCATGGAAGAAATCACCAATGTGATTTCGCTGCCATCGTTACAAAAGATAGTCAGAGACCGCGAGGCCCGCTCATTCAAGCTGGAACCGCTTGTTCCCGAAATGCCTCAGAGCCAGGAGTCTCTGGACGCCATACTGAAAGAGGCCGTGGATTTGAAGTTTTACAGTGGTCAAATCCTGAATGCAGAAAACGGAGCTACCCTCCTGCTCATCAACATGGACCGTGAGGTATTGAATTCGCAATACAGAAACGCTGTGGTGAATGAAATCAAGCGACTGGGGGATGAATTTACTGCCAAAACAGGCATTGAAATGCATTACTCAGGTATGCCTTTTGTGCGTACCATGATGCAGCAAAAAACCAATAAAGAGCTGAGGCTTTTCATCGGGCTTTCCATTGGCATAACAGCGCTGATTCTTTTCCTCTTTTTCCGTTCATGGCCAGCAGTGGTTTTCCCACTGATTGTGATAGCCGTGGTGGTAACCTGGGTACTGGGTACAGTGGGCATACTCAACTACGAGATCAACGTGCTCACGGGGCTCATTCCTTCTATCATTATTGTCATAGGCATCCCCAATTCCATTTACCTGCTCAATAAATACCATCAGGAGTATGTCAAGCATGGTGATAAGATAAGGGCCATCATAATGATGATCAGAAAGATTGGGCTGGTTACGTTCATCACCAATTTCACCACTGCCATCGGGTTTTTGGTATTGGTTACTACCGACATCACCTTGCTCAAGGAATTTGGACTTGTGGCAGGCATCAATATCCTGGCCACTTTCATCGTGTCCATAGTATTGATACCCGGTATCTTCTCTTACCTGCCAGCGCCATCACCGAAGCAATTGAAGCACCTGGAGTTTCGCGCCATTGGTCGCTTTCTTACCCTGCTCGACCTTTTGGTACACAGGCACCGCTATCGTGTATTCATCGTTACCGGAATCGTGGTCATCGCTTCAATAATTGGCCTGACTAAACTCTATTCTGTCTCTTTTATGGTAGACGACATACCAGAAGAGTCTCAGGTAAAGCAAGACCTCTATTTCTTCGAGCGCAACTTTAGTGGAGTTATGCCGCTGGAGATTGTAATAGACTTTGGCAAACCCAAATCGACCCTGAATGCTCGCAACCTGCGGAAAGTAGACCGACTGGAAAAAGCACTGGGCACCATTCCCGATGTATCGCAGCCGGTGTCTATCGTGAGTTTTGCCAAAGCGGTGCGCCAGGCCTTTTACAATGGTGATCCTCGCAGATATGGCCTTCCCAGTCCGAGTGATAGAAATGCCATTTTGAGCTACCTATCCAATCAGCAAGAAGGCCAATCAGACTTTCTCAGCTCTTTTGTAGACTCTACCGGACAGGTAATGCGGGTATCGCTTAAGATGGTTGACATCGGTTCTGTTAAAATGGACTCGCTTATAGAGAATGTAATACAGCCAAGCATCCAGGACGTTTTTGGCGATTCTGAAAATATAGAAACCAGTATTACCGGTTCCACCATACTTTTCGTTCGAGGCAACAAATTCCTCATCGAAAACCTGAGATTTTCGCTCTTGCTGGCTTTTGCCATCATTGCTGTAATCATGGCATTGCTCTTTGCCAACATTCGAATGATCATCATTTCCATGATCCCCAACCTGATACCCCTGTTACTCACTGCGGGCATCATGGGATTCTTTGGCATACCGCTCAAGCCCAGTACAGCCCTTATTTTCAGCATTGCCTTTGGTATCTCGGTGGATGATTCCATTCACTTTCTGGCCAAGTACCGACAAGAGCTTTTCTCAAATAAATTCTTCGTACCCGTGGCCATTAGCCACAGTATTAGAGAAACCGGAGCCAGCATGGTTTATACATCCATTGTGCTGTTTTTCGGCTTTGTCATCTTCGTCTTTTCCGACTTTGGCGGCACGGTGGCACTGGGTATTCTTACCTCGCTTACCTTGCTTTTTGCCATGCTCACCAACCTCACAGTGCTACCGGCACTGCTTATGGTATTTGACAGTGGCAAAAGGAACGAAAAACTGCATCCGCTCATTGAACATTATGAGTTTTACATAGAAGACGAAGACGAAGAAATAGATACCGATAGCTTATTGATTAAAGAAAACGATCCGTTTCTGGGGAGCCACGGCTCTGAAGAAGAAGGTCGATCTTAATAGAGGAGTGACCCGTGAAAAAATATAACGAATACAAAAATCCGAATTACGCACAGATAGGTACCGATATGCTCAGCTTCTGGAAAGAGCAGGACATTTTTGATAAATCTGTGACCCAGAAAGAAGGCAAACCCACCTTCACCTTTTACGAAGGGCCCCCATCGGCCAACGGTACGCCTGGTATTCACCACGTGATGGCGCGTACGGTCAAAGACATCTTTTGCCGCTACAAAACCCAAAAAGGCTTTCAGGTAAAACGTAAAGGAGGCTGGGATACCCACGGCCTGCCTGTAGAACTGCAGGTAGAAAAAGAGTTGGGCATCACCAAAGAAGACATTGGTAAGAAAATCACGGTTGAGGAGTACAACCAGAAGTGTCGCGAAACGGTAATGCGTTTCAAAGACCAATGGGACGACCTTACCGAAAAAATGGGTTACTGGGTAGACCTGGACAACCCTTATATCACTTTCGAGCGTGATTATATAGAAACACTTTGGTCGCTGCTCAAGCGACTGTATGATAAAGGTCTGCTGTATAAAGGCTATACCATTCAGCCTTATTCTCCTGCTGCAGGTACGGGACTTAGCTCGCATGAGCTGAACCAGCCTGGCACTTATCAGGACGTGAAAGACACCTCACTTACCGCCCAGTTTAAAGTGGTGGGTACTGAAAACGACTATATACTGGCCTGGACCACCACACCATGGACACTGCCAGCCAACAATGGTCTGGCTGTAGGAGCGGGTGTGGAGTATGTAAAAGTGCGCACCTTCAACCAGTACACTCACCTGCCAGTGAACGTGATACTGGCCAAAGACCGTGTGTCTTACTACTTCAATGCTAAGGCCAAAGACCTGAAGATTGAAGACTACAAGCCTGGTGACAAACTGATCCCTTATGAGGTAATCGAAAGCTACAAGGGCAGAGACCTGGCGGGCATAGACTATGAGCAGCTGATGCCTTATGTGCCTTTGGAAAAGCCTGCCTTTACCGTAGTAATAGGCGACTTTGTGACCACAGAAGATGGTACGGGCATTGTGCACATCTCTAAGACTTTTGGTGCGGACGATTATCGCACCTCTGTACAGAACAACCTGCCCGGTGTGTTTGTGAAAGATGAGGAAGGCAATGATGCCCCTATCGTTGACAAGCAGGGCAAGTATGTGAACGAGATGGGAGAGTTTGCCGGCATGTATGTGAAAAATGAATATTACAGCGATGCCGACAAGCCGGAGAAGTCGCTGGACGTGCTCATTTCCATCAAGCTGAAAGAGGAGAACAAAGCCTTTGAAGTAAAAAAATACGAACACTCCTATCCACATTGCTGGCGAACTGACAAGCCGATTCTTTACTATCCACTGGATAGCTGGTTTATCAAAACCACAGAATACAAAGACCAACTGGTAGCCCTGAACAAAACCATCAACTGGAAGCCGCAAAGCACCGGTGAAGGCCGTTTTGGCAACTGGCTTGAAAACCTGGTGGACTGGAACCTGAGCCGCTCTCGCTACTGGGGTACTCCCCTGCCTATTTGGGTAAGCGAAGACGGTACTGAACAGAAATGCATTGGCTCCATGGATGAGTTGAAGGCCGAAGTGGCCAAGTCTGTGGATGCTGGCTTTATGGCCGAGCAGATTGCGGACAACTTTGACTTGCACCGCCCTTATGTGGATGATGTCTTTCTGGTAAGTGACTCTGGCCAGAAAATGACTCGTGAAAAAGACCTGATCGATGTTTGGTTCGACTCTGGGGCCATGCCTTATGCGCAATGGCACTACCCATTTGAAAACCACGACATTTTCGAAAAGAGCTTCCCGGCCGATTTTATTGCTGAGGGAGTAGACCAAACACGTGGTTGGTTCTTTACCCTGCATGCCCTGGCGGTAATGCTGGAAGACAAGGTGGCTTTCAAGAATGTGATCGCCAACGGCCTGGTGCTGGACAAGAGCGGCAATAAAATGTCGAAGCGTTTGGGCAATGCCGTCAACCCCTTCGAGACCATAGCCAAATTTGGCCCAGATCCCACGCGTTGGTACATGATTTCTAATGCCAACCCCTGGGACAACCTGAAATTTGACATTGATGGTGTGGCTGAGGTTCAACGGAGGTTCTTCGGCACCTTGCAAAACACCTATGCCTTCTTTGCGCTTTATGCCAATTTGGACGGTTTTAGCTTTGAAGATGCGCCTATCGCTTTGGACCAAAGACCGGAGAGTGATCGTTGGGTTCTTTCCAGACTCAATAGCCTGATCAAAGAAGTAGACGAAGCTTATGGCGACTATGAGCCTACCCGTGCAGCCCGCAAGATCATGGATTTTGTGACTGACGAGGTGAGCAACTGGTATGTGAGACTGAACAGAAAGCGTTTCTGGAAAGGCGAATATAATGACAATAAAAAGGCGGCTTATCAGACGCTTTATACTTGCCTGCTCACTGTGGCCAAGTTGGGTTCTCCCATTGCTCCTTTCTACATGGACCACTTGTACCAAGACCTGAATAGGGTAACCGATCAGGAGTCTTGCGAATCGGTACACCTGGCAGATTTCCCAGTGGCGGACGATGCCTGCATCAATGCCGACCTGGAAGCACAGATGAGGCTGGCACAGACAGTTTCTTCACTCACCCACTCTATTCGTAAAAAGGAGAAGGTGAAGCTAAGACAACCCTTGTCTAAGATCATGATTCCTGTACTGGAGGCCCAAACGCGTCACCACATTGAGGCAGTGGAAGACCTGATCATGGCCGAGGTGAACGTGAAGGCGGTAGAGTATATTGACGATACCTCTGGTGTGCTGGTGAAGAAGGTGAAACCTAATTTCCGTACACTGGGTAAGAAATTTGGCCCTAAAGTGAAATTGATTGCCGGACAGGTAGGCCAGTGGGGACAGGATGAGATTGCTCAGATTGAAAGAGCGGGTGAATACAGCCTGCAGCTTGAAGGAGAGGCAGTAAGCCTTGCCCTGGAAGATGTAGAAATCAGCAGTGAAGACATCCCGGGCTGGTCAGTGGCCAGTGAGGGTAAAATCACCGTGGCGCTTGATATTTCCATGACTGATGAGCTGAAGGAAGAAGGCCTGGCCCGCGACCTGGTAAACAGGGTGCAAAACCTGCGCAAAGACATGGGTCTGGATGTGCAAGATAAGATTCACATCAGCGTTGTGGAGGGTGAGCAATTTGTGCAGAACGCCCTGACCTCCAACAAAAACTACATTTGTGAAGAAACACAAGCCTTGAGTCTTGAGTTGGTGAAGTCAGTAAGCAATGGCAAGCAGATAGAAATAGATGACCTAAGCCTGGAGCTTGAAATTAAAGTGAACTGATTTAAGCCGTCATGCTCGGGCTTGACCCGGGCATCTCGCACGTTCACTATTAACATAATAGTCAAAGAGATTCCCGGTCGTAACCGAGAATGACGTATTAATAATTTAGTTGTCAAGTCATATTGAGCGAAGTGAAATATCTAACCTCCGAATTATTAAAGAGTTCGAATTGAAAATAAGATGCTTCGTTACACTCAGCATGACTAAAAAAGAGGAGTAGGTAATTAATTAAGCACTCTGAAACTTAAATACACCAAATACTTTCTACTGACCCTGGGGGTCATTGCCATCGACCAGGTGGTAAAGCTGCTGGTACACTACAAAATGGTGCTGGGGCCAAGCGGTGAGATCAACGTATTAGGCGGTTGGTTCAAGCTACACTACATCCTTAACGAGGGCATGGCCTTTGGCATCCAATTTGGCTATGAATATGGCAAGCTGGGGCTTACACTCTTCCGCCTGGTGGCTATGGTCTTCATTGCCATCTACCTTTACCGCATGGCCAAAAAGCACCTGCACCCTGGCCTGCTTTGGTGCATAGCCCTTATTCTGGGTGGGGCCATAGGGAATGTAGTAGACAGCATTTTCTATGGTGTTTGGCTCAACAATGCCGACCCCAATGCGGTAACGCCCTGGTTTCATGGCAAGGTGGTAGACATGTTCTATCTCGACATCTGGGAAGGCTATGTGGCCGACTGGGTACCCTTTTGGGGTGGAGAAAAACTAGCCCTCTGGCCCATCTTCAATGTGGCCGATGCCGCCATTTTCATAGGCGTGGTACTGATATTGGTGTTTCAGAAGCGGTTTTTTGCACGAAATAGTCCATCAGAGATATCTACTGATACTGATGAGGAAATATTACTCCCCACTGAAAGCCCCTATCAACTGGATTCGGAAGCAGAACTATCTGGTTTCTCTGAGAAAGGCAATTCTGAAGAGCAGCGAGGAGAAGACAGATCATAATAGATTTTACTTTTCTAAAAAGATTTCTTGGCCCCCAATTTTGATCTGGAACATTGGGTGGCACAGCTACGAAATGCTGTCATTAATAAATTTACCCACCTCTCTGACCCTGAAAGGGTGGTACCAAATTACAGTGGGTCTACCGAGGGAGCGGTCAGTGCCATCATCCAAGAGCTTTACGCTTACTACTTTTTCAACTTCTACGTGGAGTCAATGCTGGTCCTAATAACTCCGTAAATCAAAGTTGAAGGCCATTTTTGAGGCAATAACCAACTTCAAAAAGAACAGGAAAGGACACAGACACAACCATGATTTATTAAACAACATTACACATCTATATTGCTGATAACCTGTGCTGCGCCTTCCCTGAATTCTTTATTAATTAATCAACCAATTCGATACATCCAGGCCCAATACCCTGATAAGGAAGGCCATTTCATAACTGAATGTCTTAGACGGGGCGTAAGTTTGCGAGCCAAAGCTGCTGTGCCCCGAACCCCAGGCCATCTGAAGCAGCATGGGGCTGGTCTTGCTCTTCCGTGTAGCCTGAAGCCTGGCTATCAGCTTATATGAATCTACATTCAATGGACTGTCCATATCGCTTGTCAAAGCCAACACGGGCGGGTACTTCTTGTTTTTGGCTATGTTCTGATAGGGCGAATAGCTGTTGAGCACTTTGAAATCATCGGGATCTGAAGCTTTCCCCAAATCGGGGATCATGTAGTTGTGATTGGCATCAGTGGAAAAGTTGGATTCGTAACCCACCATGTCGAACATGCCATAGTGTGAAACCACTGCCGCAATAAGATCTGGCCGTTGTGCCAATACGCCCCCCACAGGAATGGTGCCGGCACTTACCGCGTTGATCACCAGTTTGTCTTTGCTGGTATAGTCATTTTTGACCACCCACTCCAAAGCAGCTATATAATCATCAATCCCCTTCTGCTTGTTTCTGCCAATGCCCTGCTGGTGCCATTCAGCACCATAAGCACCACCGCCTCTGATGTGAGCCACACCATGAATACCGCCCATCTCAAGCCATGAAATATAGTCGCCCTGGAAATAGGGGTAGTTGGTAAAGGCAATGGCCCCATATACCTGCATCATCAAAGGCGCTTTGCCATCCAGCTTGGTTCCCTTTTTGTAGGTGAGTGAAATTGGAATTTTAGTGCCGTCCTTGCTCTTCGAAAACACAATCTCACTGGTATAATCGCTGCTGTTGAAGTTGACCTGAGCCCGTTCTATGGCCGATATATCTCCTTTGATCAGGTCAATTTCAAAAATGGTATTGGGTTCTGTCAGCCCAATGAACCTCGTGTGCACTTTGGTGCTCTTGCGGTTTCCTGAAAAGGCATTTAGCCCATTGGTATTGAAATACAAACCACCACTGGGCAGGGTTACTTCCTGTGTTTTGGTACCGTTCGTTTCATATACCGATACCTTCAATACCAGGTCTTTCTGCGTGGGCACTACGAGCTTGCCACCCGCCATAAGTGGCAGTATGCTGCCCCCGGCCGACTGATAGCCTGTAATGCTTTCTTCCGTCTCTGCTACTACTGTTTTAAAGCCCTGGCTCAACCTTTTGGAATGGATGCTGACGATTTTGCCATTGGGTGCTTCATCATCGGTCTCGAAAAAGAGCTGCTCGCCATCATTGCCTAAAAACAGGTAAGAGGCTTTCGCCTCAGCCAGCAGCGGGGTCAAACGTTTAGCAGAAATAGAATACAGTGACACTTTAGCGCTTGGAGATGAGCCCTGTCTCTCTTCTATCACCAGGTGTTTGTCGTCATCAGTCATTGAAAACTCCAGCTTCGCTCCATCATTTTCAGGCGTGTACACAATCTGATCAGCAGCATAAGCCTGGCCAATGCCATGGAATTTGACGGTGAGCTTGCTCCGCTGCCCTTCAGCACTTACCTCATCGCTGCTGAGGTAGTAAAAGCCTGAGCCATCCTGCCTCCAGGTCAGGCGGGTTTTGGACATACTGGTGCCGATCAAATTTTCATCCGAAACTTTCCCCGAAGACATATCCAGCACCTTCCAGTCAATGACCTGTCCCCTACCGATAATGCCCAATGCCAGGTAGGCATCATTGGGGGAGGGAATGCTAAAAAATGCCCTTCTCGGATTGAAGGGGAGCTCTATCTTATTTAGGTCAGCACCTTTCTTCTGATAGAGGCCCCATTGTTGACCACTCTCTTGTTTGAGGTAATAATAGGCAGCAGCCGATTGAAAGGGCAACTCTGTGCGACCGGTAACCTGGCCCAGCTGGCTTACCTTTGCTTGCAAAGCTGCATATTCGGGCAGGGCCTTTACAAAGTCCGAGGTCAGGCTGTCTTGCAAAACGACCCAATCATTCACCTCTTCAGCTTCAAGGTTGCCAAGCCAGGCATAAGGGTCGGTCACCTTGGTGCCATGATAATTGGTCGTCTTATTTTCTACCCTGGTTTTGGGGTAATTAAGGGGTTCTATTTTGGTCTGACCTGCACAACTGTTTGCAATTGCCAGCAAGCTTGCAAGCCCTATGATCTTCATTAATCTCATCTAAAAGTCTGTTTTGTTTCGATTTGAATGCACGATCAAACTTAGCCGAGAGATTCGCGGAAGGGCTTAGGTTTTTAAAAGGTTATGCTATTGTTTTCTAAAGGGCTAGAAGAGATTGCTCACATTGACCAGGTCGCCACGATAAGTATTTACTTCCCCAATTACGAAAGCTCCGGTGGTCTCACTGAAGTGAAATGAGGCATCTAAAAGAGGAACCTTGTCCACATTTTCCTGGATACTTCGCTTTTCACCAGTCTGCAAATCATAGCGCACCAGGGCCTTGTCAGCACGATCATAATAATATAAGGCGTCCTTAGTCACCTGCCAGTTGCCCCAGTCAGACTTTTGCAATTCAGGAATGACAAGGACCGATTGGCCATCGCTCAGCAACTCGAAGATGCCAGGTTTTTCCAGAGAAACATAAAATTTTCTGGAATTGGGCCAGGGCGCTTCCTGAAGAAAGAGTGCACCGTCCTTTGTAATCCGTACTGCCTCCTCCGATTGCAGTTCTTGCTTAAAGATGTTCCATTGGCCACCGCGATTAGAGGCAAAATAGAGGCAGTTGCCATCGGCCGACCAAGAAGGGTTGATCTGATCTGATGCACCTCCAATGGTTTTAAACAGCTGGCCGGTAGCCACCTCTACCACTTTTATGGCACTACTGCCTTTAGTCACCGTTTCGTAGACCAGGTATTTATCGTTCAGCGACCATTTGGGCTTGCCATTAAAAGGGCCCTGGTCATCGGTAAGTTGTCGGCTGCTTTCTTTGAGCGAGTCATACAGCCATATCTCATAATTACCCGACCGGTTCGAACTCAAAGCCAGCATGTCTCCCTGGTGCGAAAAGGCTGGATGTAGGTCCCACATAGAGGAATTGAGGCCTTTGGCAGGGTTACCATCAAAAAACTTAATGTCTACATCCTGCTGCCACAGCTCTCCTATAAATTGACCAGAATGTACCGTAGGATTCGCAATATTTTGACCATAAGGCAGTGCCAGCATTTTTTCACTGGTCTCTTTCCGGGCATGAATTTTCCATAGGCCAGCCCCTCCGGTATATTCGGTAGAGGCCACCAGATAGGTGTCATCCAGCCAGTCTATGCCATTGACCACCGTATTCCATTGGGTCAGTCGCCTGGTTTCTCCACTTTCAAGGTCTTTGAGGTACACATCCTGGTTGCCTTCGGAAACTGTTCTGACAAAGGCCAGTTCATTACCGTCTGGACTATAGCTAGGCTCCAGGTCTCCCCAGACACCCTCCGGGGTAATGGCCAATTGCCTGGTCGATCGATCATCGATTGAGTATTCAAAGAGGTCGTTTCTGCCCGAAGTTGAATCGATGCCTATATAGACTAAAGCATTTCTAGCGGGGTGCCAGTCCATACTCATGATGTTGGTTTGCACTGCGAAAGCTGCTGACTGGACTGCCGGATCAAATGGGTGCAGGTGTAGTTTGACGCCAGAAGTATCGGCCGAAAAGTAAGACAGGGCCTTCATGGTCTTTGACCAGCGTGGCCTATAGTAGTTTGGTTTTCCTTCCAGCGACAAGGTGGAGTCTTGCTGAGTGGATGACACTTTGAGGCTTATCTCCTGGCCTTGCCTGCTTACATAAGCCACCCATTCGCCATTAGGGGAGATGTCGGGGTGATACTCCCAACCTTTTTCGGTAGTAAAAGGCTTAATGCCCACCGGAGGGTCGGGCGGGGCAGCCAGATAGCCCAGCACCAATAGTACCAGCACCAGCAAAGCACCAATGAAGATGGGCTTATGAGCCAGTGGGCTTTGTTTGCGCGGCTTTTTGCTGGCAGTCACCATCAGCCGGTAGCCCTTCTTTGAAATAGTCTCTATAAAGGTAGGCTTGGTGGCATCGTCCTTCAGCACCGATCGTAGATGTGAGATGGCCCGAGTCAATACCATTTCTACCACCACAGTATCGGGCCATACCTTTAGAAACAGCGTCTGCTTAGACACTACCTCTCCATTCGACTCTACCAGGCACAAGAGCACCTGCATGATCTTGGGCTCAATCTTATGTCTCTTTTGGTCTACCAGAATGGTATTGGTGGCTGGCTCTACCAGGTGCTGGTCTAAATAAAAACGGTCGGACATATGATTGTGAATATCACCATAAGTCACGTAATACGGGCCTTTGCGTTGTGCCCATATGAAAACCTAACAAAAACTTAAGGTTTTTGAAGGGGCAAAGCCACTGGTCGAATTGCCTTACGTGAATCACGCAAAGGCTTCTTTTTTCTGAAATGCTTAACTCAATCCTTAAATAGCGATTATGCTGCAGCCATCACTCTATGTGGACTATTTATGTAAAACCGAGTCTGCCGGCTCTGGTACAAAGGTGCCATTGTTCATGGCGATTAATTCTTTAAAGTCGACATCACCCCGATATTCTTTTATCAATTGATTGTCTTTGTAGACTGCCGTAAAGGGTACGCCTGAAAAGCCGAAGTGTACGAGGAATTCATTGTTCATTTCTTTGCCTATGACCAGTGGCTTTAGCTGTGCAAGCTCATACTTTCTAGCAAAATCTTTGACATGGTACATCTGCGCCCAATCACCAGAAGTCCAGATGGTTTTGATGTTTTGCAGGCTGTCTTTTTTAGCCACAAAGGCCTGGGCTTCCTGCTGACAATGTTCGCAATCAGGGCTGAAGTATTTGATAAGCACTATGCCTTCTGTGGCCAGGCTTTCGTTGTTATAAACGGTACCATCAATGGTTGATATGTTGAATGTGGGGATTGCCAATGCCGGGTTAAAATCAGCTTCCTCAGTATTGGATGAACCTCCACAACTGACGAGGATAGCCACTGCCAATAGCACAGAGAACATCAGGTTTATAGTCTTCTTTACTCCCATGGTTGGTCTGATTGAAAGGATATTTACAAAAGTAGCCCGAACTCACATTCAAGGCAATGATATTGTATGTATTAACATGAAGTCCAATTCCCCTCTATTAATCCAAGGTGCATAAAGTATAGTGAGAACTCTGGAAGGATGTGAAGGCTCTCAGTAATGGACACAAGGCCTTTAGGGAAATCATCGAGGTACTAGTAGAAGTTGATGAGCTGGTTTCTAAAACCTTCTCTACCCTTTATAATCACTTCGGGCAAAGACAAACCAGGTTTCACCCTTGTCATAGGTACCCTCTACCAGTTGAGAGAATTCCTTATCGCTTTTGAAGGTATAAGTCAGTCTGAAAGAGAGCTCTTTACCATCCTCCATTTTGATGGGGATATCTGATTTCAGGTTGGTGAAAATCAACTGGTCATTGGTGTATTCACCATGATAAACATCCATCAGCCCGTATTCCTTGTCCATGGCAGTGAGTTTAAAGCCATTGAGGCGGTAGTCGAAGGCGATGTAGGTGAGCATATTTATCTCGCCAAACTGAGTGAGGTGTTTGGCCATTTCACGGATAAACCGGCCGCCATTGTCCCAGCTAATGACAGAGGTAGAGCTACCCAGAGACTCCCAGCTGCCATCGGCATTGCTCTTAAAGTTTTCAATGGCCCAGTCGCCTATCAGGAAATCGAGCTTTTTTAGTTGATCGGCAGGGCTTTCCTGGCCAGAAGCAACGGTGCAAAAAAGTATCAGAACCAGTGTTAAAAATGTTGACCTCATGTTTAGAAATTATGCAAGCATTTACTTTAACTGATATTTTCCATCCAGGTAGGCAAATTCTTGCTTTTTTATGGAGTTCCCTACTCCATCTCGCTCATAAGTGGTTTTTGCGGACTCTCAGGACAAAGCAGCCCTGATAGCTTATTTTCCGTCCAGCTGAGGAAGGAAAAGCACATTTTAAATCAACCCATTATGGTCGATCAGCTTCAACAAATCGGATTTCAAATTCTTGCTTACCGGTACCTTGTTGCCTGAGAACAAAACCACCTGGTTTCCATCGATGCTCTCGATTTCATCCAGGTTGATGATAAATGATTTTTGACATCTGAAAAATTGACTGGCAGGCAAAAGTTCAATCAATGCACCGATGCTCATAAGCGATACCACCGGCTTCTTATCCTTCAAGTGAAACCGCACGTATTTCTGCATACTTTCCACATAAAGAATATCGCGATAAAGCACCTTCACTGCCTTATAATCAGATTTGACAAAGAGGTAATCCGCTTTGGCCTCTTCTGCCTGTGGAGCCGCTGCTTGTGGGGCCTTTTCCTGCAATAGGTCCAGTGCCTTAGAGACCGCCTTGAAGAAGCGATCGAAGCGGACAGGCTTGAGCAAGTAATCAACCACGTTGAGTTCATAACCCACCAGGGCATATTCAGAATACGCAGTAGTGAAAATAGTATGTGGAGGCTTTTCCAGGGCCTTTAAAAACTCAATCCCGGTCAGGTCGGGCATTTCTATGTCCAGAAACATAAGGTCTACTGCCTGCTGATTTAGCACAGCCAATGCCTCCATGGCCGTATGGCATTTTGCCACCACCTCCACATTCGGGATCTTTTTAAGGTGCACCTCAATCAAATCCTGCGCGAGGGTTTCGTCATCAACTATGATACAGGTATAGGATTTCATGAGCTCAGGTCTATGTGCAGGTCTACAGTAAATATATCAGCGCTTGCATCAATCTCAAACTGATGGCGGTCGGGGTAATAATGGTCCAGTTGCTGTTGTACATTACTCAGCCCTATGCCCTCTTTCTTGTTTGAAGGGTTGAATGAGTTGACTGTCTTAAAATGCAGTCGGTTGTTTTCAACCTTCAGTTCAATGTTCAAAACCGCCTGCTTATTGTAAGCCATGTCACCATGCTTGAAACAGTTCTCTAGCATGTTGATCAGGATTAAAGGTGTGATTTGATGGCCGCTCTCCACTCCTACCGCATTAAATGTAATATTCTTGCCCCCTTTGGGCCTTTTCAGCTGCTGCAGTTCAGTATAATTCTCCAACAGTTCTACTTCTCTTTCCAGGGGCACAAGCGCCTGCTCTCCTTCATAAATGATATAGCGCAAAAGGTCCGAGAGCTTTTCAATCATCAGCGGTGCATTGTCATGCTTTATCACACTCAGCGAATAAATGTTGTTCAGGGTATTGAACAAAAAGTGAGGGCTTACCTGGGATTTCAATAGCTGCAATTCGGTTTTGAGCTTTTGATTGCTCAATTCCAGGTTTCTCTTTTTCTCCCTTTCATATTGGTTCACTTTCCAAAACAGGAAGGACACCAGAATAAAAATGGTGAAGTTGAGGGCAAAGGAGATGATGATGCGGATTTCCTCTTCGCTCAACAGGTAGAAGCCCAGCTCGGAGAAGTAATAAGGCACAAAGAGCAGCACAAAAAAGGCCAAAATACTGAGGATGTAGAGGACTATCCCCCTCTTATTTAAAACCCTGGGAATAAGAATCAACAGGTTGACATAGCTGATAATGGCATTGATGATACATTCAGCCAGGCTCAGCAGAAACGCCATTTCCAGCTCATAGTCTAATATCAGCGAGTCGAAGGTGAGCCCAAAAACAAAGACCCAAAGCAAAAATTGAAAGATGTTATTCTTCTCCATATGGCTGATATAGGCCTCTAAAGTAAGCCTATCCCTTCATGCAATTTAATTTTATCCACGAAATGCCAGATTCCGGGCACGAAGTGTCTATTTCTGTCTAAATCCACTATTCGGGCTTTTCAGGGACAGAATACCTGCTTAGGTGGAATATTTTTTAGCAGCTGATTTTGCCGCCATACATTTCATCCATGAACTAAAACAAGATGAATATGAAAACTCAAATAATTTCCAAAGGCATAGTCCTGACACTGTTAATAACAATGATAGCTAGCTGTAGTGAAGACATTTTACCAACCATAACTGCACCAGAAAATGTAGTGGCATATACCATGCCCAGCGAAGAAGTGCCACATGAAGGCACCTGGCTGCAGTGGCCCCATAGGCACACCTTTGGTCAACAGCACCAGGATAGATACGACCCTATCTGGGTGGATATGACCAAGGCCTTGCATACGGGAGAAATCGTACATATTGTGGCGTATGATGAAACAGAGAAGGGTAGAATCACACAGCTATTAAACACTGCTGGTGTGGACATGACTCAGATTGACTTCCTGGTTGAAAAGACGGATGATGTTTGGGTGAGAGACAATGGACCCATTTTCGTGCGTGATGAAAACAACAATTTAGTAATCACCAATTGGGAATTTAACGGATGGGGTGGAAAAGAGGCTTATCGATATGACAACCTTATTCCCGGCCATATAAGCAGCGCCACCGGAGTTTCAAAAGTAGATGTGAGTATGGTGCTGGAAGGCGGTGCCATTGAGGTAGATGGTCATGGTACATTTATGGCCACCAAAAGCTCTATTTTGAATAGCAACAGAAACCCGGGCTTAACGCAGGAGCAGGCAGAGACCTTTTTCAAGCACTACCTGGGCGTAACCAACTTTGTATGGCTAGAGGGCATCGCGGGCCTGGACATCACAGACATGCACATAGATGGAGTGGCCAGGTTTGTGGGAAATCATACCATTGCCACCTATTCAAAAGAAGTTGCTGAAAGCTTTGGAGACCCGGTGCTTGTGCGCGATTTCGAAGTATTGACATCCGCTAAAAATGCAGCTGGTGAAGCATTCAATATTGTGGAATTGCCTTTGGCGCCAGCTTCAGAGGGCAGCTATTTGAATTACTATGTAGGCAATGAAGTGGTGGTGGTGCCCAACTTCAACGAATCGACTGATGCGGAGGCCAACGCCATTATTCAAAGGCTCTACCCCAACAGAACGGTGATTGGTGTCAATGTAGTGGAGCTATGGGCAGATGGTGGCGCCATACACTGCGTCACCCAGCAGCAACCCAGGCAGTGATTGCCTTCCCTCAGGGTTGGGTGATAGCCGTAGCTCATCCTAATTACCTGGAATAGGCAAAGGAGACTCCGACCATGAATGTCTGAGTCTCCTTTGTTAATTCCCCCTCCCTTTCCTTTTCCATTACGGGCAATTACTTCCTCACCGGAATCAAAATCCTGCTTGGATGATCGGCAGATACATGAATGGTTTGTGTAGATGACTTAAAGTCACCAGTCAAAAGTGCATCCTCTGTTGTTCCGGGGTTCAGGCTGAATTTGGGGTAATTGCTGCTGGCAACCTGAATGCTCAGTCGATGCCCCCTGGGAATGGTGATGGCCATATAGCCCAGGTCTATTGCTATTTCAGTTACCTCTCCGGGCACTATGAATTTCCTTTGTGCCCTGTTTTTGACAAAGCTGAGGCGCTGGATGCCATCGCGTATATTGGTGACCTTGCCTTCAGGGTCAATTTGATTCAGCTTTACGGTAATATCTGCATCCTGAGCATCAGTAGACACAAAGAGGCTGGCCTTGATCTTACCAAAGATTTGAAGATCCTTTTTCAATACTTCCCCTTTATAGATCAGCAGGTCCGAATGCTTTTCCAGCTCATTTTGAGTTCTGAGACCATTGGTGGGTCCAAAAAAGGGAAAATGAATGTTGGCGCCACCTAAGGTCTGCACTGGGTTTTCAGGGTCAAACTGGTAACTGTCCTTGAAAGCTTTTTTACTGGCCTTATTGGTCAAAGTCCTGTTGGCCTTCGGTTGAGACAGGTACAGCGATTGAACACTTGTTTCCGGCCATGCCGATGATTCAATCCATTCTTCAGTACCCAATTCAAAATATTTGAAAGGCACTTTGTTCACACCCGACCGGGCCTCCTCCTTTATATGTACATCGAAATAATCCGTGGCCAGGTCGAGGAACTTGTTAAGGCCATATTTGACCTTTTCTCCATAGTCGACCTCACCAACTGCCGTTCTGCCATTCATCATATCGTCATGAATCCAGGGGCCAATGATCATCTCCTGATTATGTGAAGCATTGCGCTTCATTTGCCCGTTTACCATCTCCCGATATCCATCGATGGCCGAGCTTGCAATGAAATCGAACCAGCTGGTAATGTGCAATACGGGTACATCAGACAAGGCGAGGTTGCTGGCGTTTACCTGCTGCCAATAATAGTCTTCTGTTTGATGATTGACCAAATAATCCCAAAAGACCCCTTGATACTCATTCTTGACAAAGGCATCATTCAAGGGTTTTTGCTGTGCCAGTTGATTCAAGGAAAGCCCGGAAGCATAGGGGGGAAAATTGAAAGCCTTGTTGTTGGTAAAAGCCATGGTCCAGGGCAGAATGGCGGTATTGTGAAACACGCCACCCGGAAATACCACATCATAAAGATTGGCCGGCCCTGAGTTGTTGACAATCGCCTTGATGGCCGGGTGATTGGTGCCTGCCAGCTGCATGGCGGCATAACCCGAATAAGAAGAACCGATCAGGCCTACTTTACCATTGCTCCAGGGCTGTTTTACAATCCAGTTGACTGTCTCCTGCCCATCCATGGCCTCATCTATCCATGCCTTGAAGCGGCCCGAAGATCTCACCCGTCCTCTTACATCCTGCACTATAAAGATATATCCGCGCTTGTTAAAATAGCTCCCATATTTTCGTTGCGACTTGTCATAGGGCGTTCGCATAAGAATGACCGGATAGGTACCTTCCTCGGCAGGCAGGTAGATGTCTGTGGCCAGCGAATCTTGATCGCTCATTACCACATATTGGTTTTTAATTTCTGTTTGCGCTATGGCATGAAGCGACCAAAGCAATAGCATTACCAGGTAAGTTGTTCGCATAATATTTTGCTTTATTGATTATGCGAATGAGACGTACAAAATCAGCGCTTGATTAACCGAAACGAGCATTTGTGGAGAATGAACCCAGCTTTGTGGAGTTTGGCATCTGACATAAACTCTACAAGAACAAAATGGGGTGTTTGACTATAGATTTGGGGTGAATTTCAACGCAGCAAATGGCTGAGCTGCTCTTTGTATTTCCTGGATACCGGAATTTTGGTTTCGCTTTCATGAGCTACCAAAATGACATGGCTATTGCCCGATGCGGAATGATAGCTGTCGAAAAAATTCATGTTGATAATGTACGATCGGTGCACCCGAATGAACTGGGGATAGCCAGCAACTTTCGCCTCAAGCTCCTTCATAGTACACCTAAAGGTGATGGCACCGGTAGTCTGCTCTGGTTTGAGATGATGCACATCAATGTAATTGTCATCTGACTTAAAGTGGGTAATGTCCTTCACCGCTATATTAATTGGCCTCTTGCCGTCAGAGATCAGAAAAGTATCTTCCTCCCCATTTTCGTCTTTACTGCCGGTGAAGGTCTCTTTTACATGCAAAAACTTGGCATAAAGCGTAAAGGGGATGTAGATCAACAGAAAGAAGAGAATACAGGCAAACCATAGCTGGCCGTACTCAAGTAAATCGAGGCAAGCCCAATTACAATAAATGCCCCGAAAAATGAAGATGGAATGGACCACCAAAAAGACCTTAACCAGCCACAAAAAGAAATCGGCTTTATAATTATTGGAGTGCCTCTGCTTGAAAAGAAGAGCAACCAGATAGTCCGTCACATAGATGATGATTAACCAGATGGAGGCCATCGGCAATATCCAGGTGGTCATGATCAGGAAACCCTCCAAACCTTCACTATTGATACCAAAAGGCTGTGCAAGGCTTAGAAACAACCAGAAAAACAAGGTCAGGGTTAACCCAAATGCCAGGCGCTTCTTTTTGGTAAAGTAGAGCCAATGGAAGTATTGATGCTGTTTCAATGAAGGTCGGTTATCGCCTTCAATTTAGAGACTATTACCGTAGTTCTCAATACATCATTGGAACAGGCTTGTCAATTAAAATCGTCTCTACTACAATGTGGCCCATTGGGCCGCATTTCTTACCATAAAGGTCATTGGGTTTTGAGGGCTGCGCTATTATCAATGGCCTGCTGAAGCTTGCTTAAAAACTCTAGTAGTATGTACAGGTTATCGGTGATGGGTACAAAGTCTGCCGGAAAATCATTGGGGTTGCTGATTACAAACTGTAAATAAAGACTGACCAGCTGGTTTCTGTGCCTTTAACTCGCTCAAGCCTGTCTGCCGACAGGCAGGCCGCTGGGCTTTTACTTTCTCTCTTGAAAGAGAAAGTAAACAAAGAGTTCAAGAGAGAAATCGAAGATTCGTGAGGGCCTGCGTGGTGTTCCTTGCGCGTTTGAACAATAAATCGGCCAGCCGCACATAGCGGACGCATCCCCGCTATTCTCTCGGCCAGCGCGCCTACCACGACTTAAATCTCTGTACCACGAAAAAGGATCTTTGGGTTTTGAGGGCTGCTCTATTATCTATGGCCAGTTGAAGCTTGCTTAAAAACTCCAGCAGTATGTACAGGTTATCGGTGATGGGCACAAAGTCTGCAGGAAAATCATTGGGGTTGCTGATTACAAACTGAAAATAGAGACTGACCAGTTGGTCTTTAAACTCCGCAGGCTTGATATAGTCTGTCAGGTATTCAAATTGCTCAATCATTTCAGTAGTGAGCTTGGGGAAGGCAGTTAAAGGTGCGGTGTTTTTCTCTGTCATGACTTTTTAGAAGTTTAAGTTATACTTAAACAAATGTAATCTATGCTTAATTAAAAGCAAGAACAGATTAAATAATCTCTTAAACTTATGCAAGTGTGACTTATGGTTGTTTAAGTCAATCTTGCCGAAAAGTGCCTTCTAAAAGCTATTTTGAGTTAGTTTTACAGCAATGTCACTTAGAATTAACCGCATTAAAGAAATCCTGGTGATCCAGGGAAAAACTCAGAAATGGCTTGCTGAGCAGATGGGCATCAGTACCACGGCCATGACAGCCATCTGTAATAACAAGTCTCAACCTCACCTGAAAGACCTACACCGAATGGCCAAGATTTTGGATGTGGATATACGGGAGCTGTTGGTGAGTACTAAGTAGAGCGTGAAAACATTTGACCTAAAGCAAGTCATTATAACTCCTCAAATAAGGATAAACTACCAGGGCCATTGCCAACGTGTTAGTCGATAGCCTTCTTCTTACTGTCAAACCATAATTTTCTCAAGGCGTTCTTTTCTCTTAGCCCAGTCGGGCATCTCTTTGTTTTGCAAGTCAAAGAACTTTTGTGTGTGATCGTGATGCACAAGGTGGCAGAGCTCATGCACTATTACATATTCAATACATGGTTTTGGGGCTTTGATCAAGTCAGGATTCAAAATGATTTTACCTTTAGGTGTACAGCTACCCCAGCGTTTGGGCATTTCTTGCAAATAGAGTCCTGAAGGGCTTACCCCATACTTTTCAAATTTGCCGATTAGCGGCTGTGCTATCTCCATAAATCTGGCCGAAGCATGCATTTTATACCATGTTCTCAAAAGACCTTCTACCCGGTCTTTTCTTCTGGCAGTTACCTCAATAAAGGCTCCTCGATATTTTACCGTCTCTTTATTTCCAATTTTCACTGAAAGCTGGTATTGCCTGCCCATGTATAAATGTGATTCGCCACTTATGTAGCGCCTTGGGGGAGTCTTAGGGTGAAAGGACAGAAAAAAACTCTGCTGTTTGAGAATCCAGGGTGCTCTCTTACGCACCTTCTGCATTACTTTTTCCATTGGGGCATGCTCAGGCACTTTTACTATCACTTCCATATCGGGAGTAACGGTTATGCCCAAGGTTTTGCGCTTGGAATAAACCAGTTGAAAATCTATGGTTTTTGAGCCAAACTGAATACTTGAGCTCATCCCTTATATCTAATCTTGGCTACTTCAATGCATCGGTCTGCCATATCGTCTAATTCTCCGAAGGACAGGTCGAGTTCATATTTATCTCTTACTTCGTCTATCAGGTAGTCGCCAATTTCTATTTGCAATTTGCCCACTATGTTTGATTTATGTGGCCAGTCCACAATGGGTTGCCCCTGGTCAAAAACAGCCTTCCTAATTAAGTGATCTATTTGAATGGCTGATTCAGCAGAAAGTGTTCTCTTTAAGTTTTGATCATTCATCTTTTCGGCAAGAAACTCCATATTAAGGCCATAAAAGGCGCGCGCCACCTCCAGCTCCTTTAAGCGCTCAGGCAATTCCGAATCGGTATGAGACAGTACCGCATTCATAATCTCCTGAACCTTATTTAAGTATTGCGTCTCTGTGATTCTTCGCGCTACATAATCATTTATAGTGGCCTTGAGCATGTCTGAAAACTTCTTGTAAAAAGCCGGATCTTCTTCCATTTTTTCAGAAATGTGCTTATCAGTTCTAGAAGCTATCTTGTCGGCCTTTGCTGCTTTTCCGGTGGTTTTCTCTACTTCATTCTGAAACTTCTCTTTATCAAAAATATTCACCAGATCGGTAATCACTTTCACCTCATCTGTTTGAATGTGTGTGTCTATCAGTTTTTGAATCTGCCCTTCGAACTTCTTAAAATCTACCCTATCTGAATAGCGCTCTATAACCGCAATGCGCAACTTCATAAACATGGCCAGGTCTTGCTTATATTTTTCAATCTGAGCTTCTGGCGTACTTTGATGAAAGCTAATGGAGGAAAGCGCCAATTTGAATGACCTGGCAAAGGAGGCAAGTTTATCGTAAAACAAAACTCTGACGGCTTCATCTCTCAATAGCTGCTGGTAAGCTTCGGCATCGCGCCTATTCTCAATTTCTTTGAATAGGTCCCAAAGCTCTGAATGCTTTTGAGGTAGTGTAGATACCTCATCGTTGATACTATACAATGTGCCATGAAGGTCGTTTTCATCAAACTCTTCAAATGAAGAATAAAGTACAAGGGCCTGATCTAGCTCTTCGATGACACCATAGTAGTCTATCACATATCCATATTCCTTATCTGGATAAATACGATTTACCCTGGCAATGGCCTGAAGCAGCTTATGTCCCTTTAAGTTCCTTGTGAGATACAGTACTGTGTTTTTGGGTTCGTCAAAACCGGTAAGTAGTTTATCTACTACAATTATGATTTCAGGTTCTGGCTGATTCTTAAATCGACTGATTACATTCTTTTCATACTTTTTGGCATTGCCGTGTTCGTCCATTTTGCCAGTCCAAAATGCCTTCACTTTGTCTGAACTTACGGTATAGGCACTGTCTTCACCTTCACGGTCGTCTGGAGGAGAAATGAGCAGCTCAGTACTTACCAGCCCTATTTCGTCCATATACTGCTTGTACTTTACGGCTGCTGCCTTGGTTTGGCATACAAGCTGTCCTTTGAAAGGGGTTTGGCCCTGCCAGTTGTCACAGTAGTGTTTGCTAATATCCCAACAGATGGCATAGATCTTCTGATCTGCAATATTTAGCTGATCGGCCCTGCTGAACTTTTTCTTCAAGTCGGCCTTTTCATAGGGGTTGAGCGGCTCAGATACCATGGAGAAGTAAGTGTCAATAGGCCCTTCATTTACTTCCTGTATGGCATGCCGTCCCTCATACAACAGTGGTACCACGGCTTTGTCGGCTACTGCCTGGTCTACCGTATAAGAATCTATAATGCCTCCAAACTTAGCTGCAGTACTTTTGTCGCGCGTAAATAAGGGGGTACCTGTAAGGGCTATAAAGCAGGCATTGGGCAGCGTTTTTTGCATTTCTATGTTGAAGGTGCCATACTGCGTTCGGTGGCCTTCATCTACTAGTACAAATATATCTTGCGATGGCAGGGGCCTCATTTTTCGCACTGCTGCCTCAAATTTATTGATGATGGTAGTCACCACTGCATCACCTTTACTTTGGAGCAACTGGACCAGTCGCTGGCCAGTGCTTGCATTTTCCACCATTTTGCCACATTTGCGAAAGGTAGCGGTGATCTGATAATCCAGGTCTACGCGGTCGGTAACCAGTATAATTTTGGGATTGGAAATACCCGGGTCCATGGCAATGGCCTGTGCCAGCATAACCATGGTGAGCGACTTGCCACTACCCTGTGTATGCCATATCACCCCGCCTTTTCTTCTGCCTTGGTCTATGTGATGAATTCTACGGGTTGTTTTTTTGATGGCGAAATACTGCTGGTAACGCGCTACTTTTTTGGCGCCATCATCGAATAGAATAAAGTTGAAAATAAGCTCAAGTAACCTTTTGGGCTCGCATAGGCCCAGCAAGTATTCATCTTGTAGGGTAGGCAGTATTTCGGCCTGCTCCATGGCATCAAAATGCTGTCGTACATATTTAAACCTGTCAGCAAAAAGCTTGTCTTTACGGGCGGTATCCAGCGGACTGTTGCGAAGCACCTTAAGTCTTTCCCTCCAGACACTTTCATCTGTCTCTGTTTCAAACTTTTCCTGCCACTGTGCCCAGAATTTTTCTGTGGTGCCATTGGTGGCATATGCTGCCTGATCTGTAGCAATGCTCAAAACCGTTTGGGCATATACATAGAGATTTCTGATACCGTTTTCCTGTTGGTTTCTAAGGTGTTGCGAAATGGCCTGCTGTATAGGTTCCTTTTTATCGGGTCTTTTACATTCGATGATGCTCATCGGAATGCCATTGACAAATAGCACAATATCGGGCCGATAATGATCTTTGGAAGTACTGCGCATGGTACTGAACTCTTCGCATACATGAAAAACGTTGTGCTCAGGTGTTTTCCAGTCTATGTACTGCAGCGTAAAGCTCTTTTTATCACCCTCTATACTTTGCTCAAGAGCCTTGCCAAGCGTAAGCAGGTGGTATATGGCCTCACTGGCCGATATGTAGCCTTCCTGCATGGGAGGGTTGCGCAGGGCCTGTATGCCGGCTTCTATATTGGTTTCGGTAAAATGAGCCGTTTGGGTAGAGCTGATGCGGATGGTATTGATCTTTTTCAACTGTTGCCGCAGTATGGCCTCCAACAGCACGTTGGTGGTTTTTTGACCACGCAAGGTCATTGCCTCTTCTGGAGTTAAGTAGGTATAGCCCAGGTTTTGCAGCATCTGCAAAGCGGGTATCTGGCTTATATGGTCTTCTCGAAAAGAAGGAGTATCCATGCGCTTGGCTTATCGGTTCATTTTAGTGCTTTTCAGATAGTCAATTGTCTTGTCATATTTTTAGTATAAGCCATACTACAAAATATTTTTCTATACATGTTGCTTTAATATGTATAGAAAACCGGCTTTTTCTATACATATTAAATGTAGCAATGGCATATCATGCTTCAGATTCATTTTAGTATGGCTCATACTGACAAATTTATTTCTATACATATTCTTCAAACATGTATAGATTTTTGCCCTTTTCTATACATATTATTTGCCAACCCCCATTAATAAGTCGAACAAATCGCGATTGATATAATAGTTGTCACGACCAATTTTTTCCTTGTGCAAGATCCTTAGCACGGTCAATTCTTTGAGGTAGCGAGTAGCTGTAAGCCTACTTACGTTCAGGTCGCGCATCACAAAGTCGATCTTGGTGTAAGGGTGCTTGTAGATGTTATTGAGTAGGTCCTGACTATAAATTTTTGGTAACTCTATACGCATCAGGTGCTTGTGCCGCTGCATCAGCTCCTTGATCTGCGTGATCAGCTCCATGGTATCGTTGGCCGTTCTTTCTACGCCCTCCAGCATAAAAAGCACCCACTCTTCCCAGGCACCTTCATTCCGCACCTTTTGCAAAAGATGGTAGTACTGTGCTTTGTTTTGGTTGACAAAGCGGCTGAGGTAGAGAATGGGCAGGTGGAGTAATTGTTCTTTTACCAGGTACAGAATGTTGATGATTCTGCCGGTACGACCATTGCCATCATAAAAAGGGTGGATGCTTTCAAACTGGTGGTGGATCACCGCCATTTTTACCAGTGGGTCCCATTCGCTCCATTCAGCCGTATTGACAAAGCCTTCCAGGTTATCCATCAGCTGCACTATCTCTTCAGGGTCTTGAGGCGGAGTATATACCACCTCTCCGGTTTGCTCATTCTTGAGTTCAGTACCTGGTAGCTTGCGGTAGCCCGCCTCATTTTCTTCAATGGTGGCCTGAATTTGCCTGATGTTCCTTTGCGTTAGCAGGCTGGTTTCCATCACCGTTTGGTAGCCGGTTTTCAGGGCCTGAGCATAGCTATGTACCTCTTTAGAGGCAATGGTTTTGAATTTATTGGCTGCCACATCGGCTTGGTACAGCTCGTCCTGGGTGGTCACAATGTTTTCAATGGCCGAACTATCTTTGGCCTCTTGCAGCGCCAGGGTGCTAATAAGTATGTTTTGGTTGGGTATGGTGCCGGCCACTCCCTTCATTTCGCCCAAAGCCGCACGGGCCGCAGTTACTTTTTTAAGTACTGCCTTGGTTTCCAGGTCGGTATCAAAAGGAAGTAAGTTCATACCATCAATATTTTAGTCGCTTTTTACCCGTCAATAGCTGCTGCATCAGGCCTTTTTTCTGCTCTTTTAGGACTTCTAGTTTTTGATCAAGAAGTGCGATTTCCCTGGCTGCAGTATTGAGCACTCTGGCTATTTTTTGCTGTTCTTCGAGTTTAGGAAAGTAAACAGCCAATCTGAAAAAATCATTTGCATTAACATTTAGTAGACCATCCCCCCTAGCACCAGAGGTAATAATTTTTTTCAACTGCCTCTCTAAAAACCCATGAAAAAAATAATGCTTATAAAAGTTTACCTCAATTTCACCCTTAGCTCTAAAACTGATATACACAAAAGGTATGAGGCCTTCCTCTTCTTCGAATTTAAAAATGCACCCAAAAGGAAAAGTTTTCGAATTCCCCTTGTTATAAGCAAATTCTCCCTCCCGTATCAAAGTGTACTTCTTGAGACTACTTCCTGCAATAATTCTATCAAATTTTTGCTGTTGAGTTACAAATCCTAGTTTTGACGAAATCGTATAAGCATTTGGCTGTTTCTCTAAGCCCTGACTATTATCTCTTATTCTCTCAAAAACATCTCCCAGCCTCACCTCTTTCCACTTACCATCAAAGCCCGGGAAGCGTTTTTTACCGGTAAGCAAAGCCTGCATCAGGGCCTTTTGCTTTTGCTTTTTCTCAGCAATAAGAGCACTCAGTTTTTCAATGGATTGGTCCCAGGTTGTCAGTAAAGATTCAATTGCAGTCAACTCATGAGCAGGGGGCAAAATAACTGGAAACTGTTTAAGCTGAGTAGAATTTATACTGGCTAAATTTGTGCTCTGCTTCGAATTTAAAATAAAGTATCTTCTGCCATAGAAAGCCTTTGTCAACAAGTTCAAAAATCCTGGGGTGATTATTTCTTTATTTACCCTCACCACAAAAACATGGTTTTGATGAACACAAGGATGAATTTGCCCATTCCATACTACTCCTCTACCCAATTTATCAAAATCACCACCCTCATTCATAAGAACATCTCCATCTCTTAAAAGATACCTTTCTACCTTTTTTTCCTCGATTTGGATATGCTTTATCTCGTTTAAATCGACATGACCATCCTGAACATTTGCAACTCTTAAATAGGGCATTGAGATAACCGGAGGTTTTACCTTAGCACCCTTTTGAACTCCAGAGTGAACAGTAGCCACTTCTTCTAACTTCCTAAGCTCCCATTCCTCTGGAATCCAGCCCACCTTGGTGAATTTATAACCTGGTCTTTTCTCTACCATGTCCTCCTTCTGAGCCGATATGTTTTGAACCGCTTCCATCACCTAAGCCCCAGCTCTTTGGTTTTGTAGTCGATATGCGCATAAACAGACTCGGCCAGGTCGGTGGCAATGGTTTCAATCTCAGCATCGCTAAGGGGTTTGTGAAAGAGTGCTTCTTTGAATAGTTTCTTTTCACCTGAGTGACCATTGAACATATCCAGCTCCAGTTTGTAGCTGGTTTGGCTAAAGCTCACATTGACAGAACAATGGCTTGAGAATGCCTTAAGTCCCCCTTTTTTGAAATTGGAAAAGCTAAAGCTAATCTCCATATAAGTGTTATGATGACTATCGAGCCTACTATCTCTTTTCTTGACCTCTGCACTCAATTCACTCAATAACTGCTCGGGGCTTTCATCTTTGAAACGTAACCAGGTATCAAAATTCAGGTTGTGATGAGTTTCGATAAAAAAGCGATTATACTTTTGGACTAATGGAATGACCTTGGTAGCCAGCTTACTAAACCAACCATCATATATCTCCCATAACACCTCAGCACTGAAGTTTTTCTGCAGTTCCTGGTCTTTATCTACTGCCTCCAGTTCTTTTTCCAGCAGCTCCAGTCGTTTGTCTATGTCTTCGGGCTCTGTAATGTTTTTGCCCTCAATGGCATCGACCACCAACTGTTGTGACCTAAGCAAGAGCCCAGCCATATGGTCATAATACAAGTCGGTAGTACCCCCGTAGGTCTGTATGTCGGACAGGTAGCGATAGTACACCTCCTTGTCGGCAGTTTTGATGACAACAGGAGGAAAGCCATGCGCTATCAAAATCAGATTCATAAGCATGCGTGCTGTGCGGCCATTGCCATCGTAAAAGGGGTGAATGGAGAGGTAGCGCAAATGAAATTCTATGGCGTGAATCACCGGGTGTAAAGCTTCATTTTTACCCGCCTCAATTTTCTCTTTTTCGACATTGTACCAGTTGTTAAGGTCATGCATCGCGTCAGGCACCTCTCTATGAAGGGTGTAATCATGGCGCTCTCCCTTATAGTTGAGCACATAGTTATCTACTTCTTTCCATCTACCAATTTTTGCTTTTTCATCCTCATTTTCGGCATGCATAATGGCCCTGTGCATGGCTTGTATTCTGGTTTCAGAGATGTTCAATTCACCCCTGCCAATTTTCATAATCTCTTCAATGGCCTGATCGTGTCCGCGCATTTCATACACATCTTTGATGGGCTTATTTTCCACCGTAATGTTATTGATCATGATGCTGCGGGTTTCTTCAAGCGTCAGGGTATTGCCCTCCATTTTGTTGGAGTAATAGTTCCAATCGAGCCGAAAACGGTAATTGATCTTTTTAAGCACTTCAGCTGAGAGCTTCCCCTTGGATTCGATCTTTGCTCTAAGGCGATCTATTTCTATTAGTTTTTGCTGGTAGCTCATTGAAATAGTTCTTTAAGGTACTGATCCATCTCTTTTTGCACCTCCGCCAGGGCTTTTTCAAGGTTTTCAATCTTCTCTTGGGTGGCAGCCATATCTATCTCAGCCTCTTCTTCAAAGGTGTCTACATAGCGAGGAATGTTCAGGTTATACTCGTTCTCATCTATCTCCTGCAGAGTTGCCACATAGCTGTATTTTTCTTCTACCACTCCTTCTGAAAATTCCCCTGCATTGAATTTTCGGTAGGTACTCACAATGGCCTCGATATCTTGATCACGAAGCAAATTTTGGTTTTTACCGGCTTCAAATCGCTGGCTTGCATCGATAAAAAGTACATTCCGGTTTTCGTTTTTACCTCTGTTAAAAATGAGAATGGCTGCCGGTATACCGGTACCAAAAAACAAGTTGGACGGCAAACCTATGACTGCTTCTAACAGATTCTCTTCGATAGTTCGTCTTCTTATTTTTCCCTCTGAGGCACCTCTAAACAAGACGCCATGCGGCACCACCACACCTACTTTGCCGGTATCTTCATAGGTGGTCTCTATCATATGGCTGATAAAAGCCCAATCACCTTTACTTTTTGGTGGTATTCCTCGCCAAAACCGGTTATAAGGGTCACTCTCAGGGTCATAGCTGCTACTGGCCCTCTCTTTGTCTTTATCGTCACCAGTTTTTCCCCATTTGTCCAGGCTAAAGGGTGGATTGGCCACCACCGTGTCAAACTTCATCAGGGCATCGCCTTCTTTAAGCTTTGGGTTACGGATGGTATCGCCCCAGCGGATGGTGGCTTCATCAAAACCGTGCAAAAACATGTTCATTACCGCCAGTGCCCAGGTACTTCCGTTGGCCTCCTGACCATAAAGAGAGAAGTTTGGCGAACCTACTTCTTTACCTGCCTTTATCAGCAATGAGGCAGACCCACAAGTGGGGTCGCAAATACGCGCTCCGGGCTTAGATTTAGTCAGTTTGGCGATTAGGGTAGAAACTTGTGATGGAGTATAAAATTCACCTGCTTTTTTCCCGGCATCGGAGGCAAAATGCGCGATAAGAAACTCGTAAGCATCTCCAATTACATCTCCACCAGCAAGATGACTCGATGTTAGGTCCAGTTTGTCGTCTGCAAAGTCGATCAACAAGTTGCGCAGCCGGACATTTTTGTCTTTGACATCGCCTAGGTTGCTACTGTTAAAGTCAATATTTCTAAAAATACCAGAACCATCTTCCCCACCTAATTTTTCTCGATTAGCATCTTCTAGATCTCGCAAAGCCATATTGATGAGTTCTCCAATATTGGAATCACCCCTATGTTTATACAAGTAATTAAAACTACTCGTTTCGGGCACTACAAATCGCTCATGACTCATGGCACGCTGCGCCCTTTCCATATCACCATTGTATTTCTCCAGGTACTGGCCTAGTTTTTCCTTGTGTACATCTGTCACATACTTTATAAAAAGCATGGTAAGAATATAATCTTTGTATTGTGATGGATCTATAATACCCCGAAATGTATCACATGCCTTCCAGACAATATTATTGATATCACGTTGTGTAATTTTATTCTGGCTCATCTAATCCTGGTTTATTGCATTGATTAGCATCTGTTTGGTTTGGCTTTCTCTGGCCGCCTCAAGCTGTATGCTCAAGTCCTTCTGTTTATTTCTCAATTCCTGAATATGATTAATCTGTTTCTGCCTTGCCATAGAAGGCACTTTCACATCAACCTCTGACAGCATTTTGATCGATATTGAAGGGATGGTTGTTCCTAATTGTTTTCTGTGAAATGCTCTGATTTCAGGAGTATTGGAAAGAAACCAAGCAAGGTATTCCGAAGTGACATAGTCCTGGTTTTTAGCATTTATTCTTATTACAATGAATGAAGATGAAGCCACTGCCATGCCGTAATCTGACCAGTATACCACGCCAAAATTATTGGTGCCTTTTGCGGCAAACAACACATCACCTTCTTGCAGCAGGTGTTTACCTGCTTTGCCTTCCGAACTTAGTTGAGGTTGTAACAGCACATCTAACTTCCCAAACTCATCAAAGTGCACCGCCTGAAGGTAAAGTGTATCGGGTGAATAATCTGGTTTGGCATAGATACCCGATGATAAATTGGCTATTTCTCGGAGTTTTTTAATCATTTTTCCTAAGTATACATTATACTAAGTCTACTCTAAAAGTATATGAAACACTTGGGATTTCCAATTTTATTCTCAGTATACACTATACTAACCCTCCATTTTATGACTTGTAAAAAGAATATCCACTTTACCTATATGAAGCCTTTCTCTCATTAGGCAGCACCAGATTAAAACTACATTTAGGAATTTTTAATTTGTTGGGTAGCAATAAAAAACTACATTTAGGAGTTAAATCAAAGTAATGAAGAAATTCCAATTGGGAGAGTTTGAGGAAATTGTGTTGCTCACCGTGGGTGTGCTCTATGGCGATGCCTATGGCGTGGCCATCAAAGACGACATTGAAAAGCGGCTCAACCGTAAGGTTTCTGTGGGTGCGCTACAGTCGGCACTCAGGCGCATGGAAGACAAGGGCTTTCTGCGTTCAGAATTTGGTGAAAGCACAAAAACCAGAGGCGGTAAACGCAAGCGCTACTTTAAAATCACCGCATTTGGCAAAAAAGCCCTGGACTTCAACATCCAAACCCGCCTAGACCTTTGGGGGCAAATTCCTGAGGTAGCCTTTCAATTTGAGATATGCTGAAAAGGTTAGCTACCCGCATTTTCAGGCTCTTTTGCCAACCTGACTTTCAAGAAGACATTCTGGGCGACCTGGACGAATACTATGAGCAAAACCTGGAAAGAAAAGGCAAGCATTACGCCAATTTCAAATACTTGATAGACGTACTGCTGCTATTCAGGCTCTCACTGCTTCGGGAAAAATGGTCAACTCAAAACCCAATTTATTTTACAATGGTCAATACGATACTTAAAACTGCCCTTCGTGTATTTTGGAGGGAAAGAGGCTATGCCTTGCTCAATGTAATGGGGCTTACGGTGGGGCTTACCGCCAGCATCTTGCTGCTGCTCTATGTAGAATCTGAAAAGTCAGTGAATACATTTCACAGAGACCTTGATCAGGTCTATCAAGTGATGGAGCATCGAAATTATTCAGGAATCATCAATTCGAGTGAATCTACCCCTGGCCCGCTCAACACCGCCTTTAAAGATGATTTTCCGGAAGTAGAAGCCATGGCAGCCTATACCTGGCCAGAAGAACTGCTTTTGTCTATTGGTGATCAAAGGCAGCGGGAAACCGGCCGTTGGGCCAGTGAAGACTTCTTTCAGGTGTTTAGTGTCAACTTTATCGAAGGAAATGCGCAGAACGCCCTCACTTCACCCGACCAACTTTACTTGTCGAAAAGTGCCAAAGAACGCCTGTTCGGGGATGCATCGGCACTTGCCCAAACGATTGAGATCAATGGATGGGGCAGTTTTCAGATAGCCGGGGTTTTTGAAGATGTACCTAATGAAAGTACCGTTGATTTCGATTTTATAGCACCTTTCCAGCTTTGGAAGCAACGAAACTACTGGTGGGACGAATGGAGCAACAGCGGCATCTTTGGCATAGCCAAGCTGCAATCAGGCATCGATATCGATGATTTCAATGCTAAGATTGAAGACTATGTACAAGAGAAACTAGGGGAGAAAGAAACCAATGCCTCCATATTTGTACAACCCCTTAAAGACCGCTATTTATTCAACAATTTTGAAGATGGTAAGGCATCAGGAGGCAGAATCGTTTATGTGCGATTGTTAACCACTGTGGCCTTTTTGATTCTGCTGATCGCTTCCATCAACTTTATGAACCTGGCCACTGCCCGCTCAACCAAAAGAGCCAAAGAAGTAGGCATCAAAAAGGTGGTCGGTTCCAATCGCGGGCTCTTGCTCTTGCAATTCATGTGTGAGTCGGTAATGCTTTCCCTTTTTTCAACGCTGCTGGCAGGGCTTTTGGTTATGTGGGTAATATCACCGCTCAACCTTCTGGTAGGCAAGGAAATGACCTTTTCTTTGATAGAAATCAGCCAGTCTCTCAAGCTCCTGGCACTGGGTGCTATGGTGGGTTTAGTTTCCGGAATATACCCCGCCCTGATCCTTTCCAGCTACAAGGCCATTAGCGTTTTAAAGGGCAGTTTTAAAAGATCCATTGGCTCAAATGGCTTGCGGAAAGGCCTTGTTGTTTTTCAATTCATTGTTTCCACTGTTCTCATCATCTCCACTTTGGTGATTAAAAAGCAGCTGGAATTTGTCGAAAACAAAGACCTGGGCTTCACCAAAGAAAATGTAGTGCTGGTGCCTCTGGAAGGTGAGTTGTACAATAGCGAGGTGCGAAAGCAAGTAAAGTCAAGGTTGCTGGCCAACCCGGATTTTACACACGTTACCTATTCAGGAAATTCTGCCCAGAGTACTTTTGCCTCCACTGATGAAGGCTTTACCTGGCCTGAAAAGGAAGGTGAGCTTAAAACCCAGTTCCAAATCATGCAAACTGACCATGGCTTTCTGGAAACCTATGACATTGCCTTGTTAAAAGGCAGGTCTTTCGACCCCTCCCTTGCTACTGACACTTTGCACCTGATCATCAATGAGCAAACGGCCAAAATCATGAACGTGGAAGAACCCCTCGGCCATACCGTCACCTTCTGGGGCCGAACCGGAAGGGTCATTGGCATTGTTAAAGACTTCCACTTCAGCTCCCTGCATTCAGCCATAGAGCCTTTACTGATTAGCTTAAGGCCAGAAAACAGCATGGTCCTCAACCTGAGACTGACCGGTCTGAACAATATAGCCAGCCTGGCATACCTGGAAGAAACGCTTAAAGAATTTAACCCCAACTACCCATTAGACTTTGACTTTCTGGATGAACAATATACTGCTCAATATCGCAGTGAGTCGGTGATAGGCATTCTTAGCAACTACTTCTCGGGCATTGCCATTTTCATCTCGCTGCTGGGTTTATTTGGCCTGGCCAGCTTTGCAGCCGAACAGAGGACCAAGGAGATTGGGGTGAGAAAAGTATTGGGGGCCGGAGTATTCAACATTATGCTACAGATGGCCAAAGGCTTTTTACTGCTGGTGTGCATTGGCTTTTTGGTGGCCGTGCCCATTGGTTACTTCTTTATGAACCAGTGGCTGGAGGCTTTTACCTATCATATCGATATAGGCGTTTCCACCTTCCTTATTGCGGGTCTGGCATGCCTTATTATCACCATTGCCACCATCGGCTATCATGCCCTCAAAGCAGCCTATCGCAATCCGGTGAAGAGCTTGAGGTATGAGTAAAAGAGTGCTGTAGAAAAGCAGCTCAGCTCATTGGGAGGTGATCCATTAGCCCACTTAAAGCCTCATTCAAGGCTTTGGTATTAAATGGGTCAGATAGAATGGAAACTTTGGGGTCAATGATCTTCTCTAAGGGTTCGGAGCTAATCATAACCACTGGCATTTGATTTAGAGTCGCATGTTTTTCCAGCTTGTTCAAAAGTCCAAATCCGCTGAGGTAAGGCATGCAAAACTCACATAACATGGCATCTGCCGACCTTTGTTGTAAGAGGGCATAGGCCTCAAGGGCGTCATTGGCGTGTCTGATATCCCACTGTGGATATTGCGATCGAATAAAAGCAGTCAGGTGGGAACTGATTCCTTTGGAGTGAATTGCCAACAAGACATTCATAGGCATATTCAACCCACTTGATTGAATGGGCTTACTTTGACTATTCTTCTCAAGAAGTTCTATTTCAAGTTTCAGTCGTTCTTCGTTCATAATAATCTGCTTTGACCTCAACAAATTTTTAAAAGAGGCCTTCTGTGTAGAAGGCCTCTACACACCTATTTTGGCTGAGGGGTCATCCTTAAATAAGGCTTGACCTCGGTATGTCCCTTGGGAAACAATTCGGGAATCTGCTCATTGGTTACAGAGGGTACAATGACACAGTCATCGCCTTGATTCCAGTTGGCTGGTGTAGCCACTTTGTGGTAGGCAGTAAGCTGCAAAGAATCGATGACACGTAAGAGCTCATCAAAATTTCTACCGGTTGATGCCGGGTAGGTGATGGTAAGCTTCACTTTCTTATCTGGGCCTATCACAAAAACAGACCTTACCGTAAGCTTGTCATCGGCATTTGGGTGAATCATATCATAGAGGTTGGCTACATTGCGGTCTCCATCTGCTATGATTGGGAAATTCACTGTGGTGCCCTGGGTTTCATTGATGTCACCCACCCACCCATGATGCGATTCAAGTCCATCAACGCTCAAGGCGGCTACTTTAACATTTCGCTCGTCAAATTGAGACTTGTATTTGGCTACAGTACCCAATTCAGTGGTGCATACCGGAGTATAGTCCGCAGGGTGCGAAAACAAGACTCCCCAGCTTTCGCCCAGCCATTGATGAAAATTGATTTCTCCTTCTGTTGATTCTGCTTTAAAGTCGGGCGCTACGTCCCCTAATCTTATTGTTGACATATGGTTATTGGTTTTATATTTCCTGATGCTTTTATCTGCCCTAGACCAAAAGGGTCTGTTCAGCATTTATCGTTGTTTGGTTGGCGCTATTGCGGCCCTGCTCTATATAGTCTGTTGGGCAAACCGAAGTGTGCTTTTTGAAGAAACGCGTAAAATACCCAGGGTCTTCAAAGCCCAATTCGTAGGTAATTTCTTTTACTGAGTTTTCTCCGAAACGCAATAGCCTTTTAGCCTCCAGCATCAGTCTGTTTTGTATCACTTCGCTGGGAGTTTGAGCGTATTCAGATTGCAATCGCTTCGAAAGGGTTTTGGGTGATACATTTAAAATATCAGCATACTCCCTTACAGCATGCTTTGCTTTAAAATGCTCCTCCACCAGCCTGCTGAATTTATCCAGAAGGCTTTGTTTATTTAACTTTTTGCTCACCCCCGCCTGTTCTCTTTTTAGCCGTGCTGCCTTGATAAGAAAGACATTGAGATAACTGATGATTAATTCGTGGTGCGAATCACCGGGATTCTCAAGTTCATCAAAGAGGTTTTCGACCGACTTTTCAAAGGTCTTCTTATGCGGTTCTGACAACCTGATGCAAGGTGCTGTTTCATAGACATTATTGAACAGCAAGCCATTGCAGGCCATTTCTCCATTTTCAGATTCTAAGTAGAAAAAGTCCCTGGCAAAGGCGATTCGATAACCCTGGCGAATGGCCTCTCCCTCTACTTCCAATACTTGCCCGGGAGTTAGAAAAAAAATGGTGTCATCTTCTGCTTCGTAGGTTTTGAAATCGATTTTGTACCGCCCTTTACCATTTTTGACCCAAATGATATTAAACAGACTGCTCTGAATCTGGTCCTTAATCACACAGGCCTTGTCAAAATTCACAGAGCAAAGTTTGAACATAAAACCTTCCTTGGTGTGGGCTGGTATTTTGAATATGTTAACGGGTTTCATATCAGTCCTGGTTGGTTGAAAAAAATGTTAGAAGCTGCTTTAACTGATTTAAAAATCAGGACGCTACTACCTGAGCAGGCTCCAGCAATATTCCTGAAGAGTGATTCTTACCCTCCTCTTCCAATTGCTTGCAGTACTTGTTTAAATTCTCAAGAGAACCGCCATAGAATTGAGCAAACATCTTCTTTTTGAAGAGATTGTAATAAATACGCTGGAGTGGATTTTGCTTCTGTAAAATGGTCAGGTTAGTTCTGGTCAGGCGGTTTCCAATGCGCTGCAGGCTAAATACCACATTGAATTTTGCGGCATGATTGGTGTCAGTCCATGTGATAAGGTCTTTGTTGACATTAAGGCTGTGGGAGGTCAGAAAAGGGTCGCTATCGTCTCCGTTCATTACACATCGATGTGTACTGCCATTTTTGGTAATGTTACCATTCGTTTTATCGCTTGCCTTCACGTTAATTACCCAGAGGTGCTTGGCATGAGTATCAGAAATGACGTCAAAGACCCGTTCAATGGAAGCGTTTATAATGGTTTCTACTGACAATACCTTGTTCGTCTTTGGTAGTGCAAAGTCTTCAACCGTTGGTTCAGGCACATGGCTTTTGAGGGCTTGCAGGGCTATATAACAGTACTTGATTTCTCCAAAGTCATAGCTGCCATTTCCAATGCTGGGCTTGTCCCATGATACCTGTTCAATGTCTACCCAGGTGCTACATTGATCCAACACCTGGTTGGTAATTAGCACATACTCTTTTAGGGCAATGTCATTCTTCATAAGCCGATGGGCTACGATCAGATCTTTGCCAAACAGTTTAGACATTGATTTCACCTGATTGGTAGAAATGTCACCATAATGAACGATGAACTTAAGGGCCAGATTATTGGCATTGATACAGGCGCCACACTGACAAATCCTTTGTGATTCATACTTTCTTAAGGTGGCATGAAACTTTATGTACATGCGCTGAACCTGGGCAAGTGTCTCAGCCGCTGTAGGTTTGATGCCTTTGCGGTAAAAGAGTACTGCATCGCCCTCGATTTCTGAAATCTCAAGCCCCATTTCGTTGGCATCGATCAAGGCTTCTAAAAGCTCAGAAATGATATGTTCACTATGCGATATCTCGGTCTCGTGAACAAACTCGGTGAAGCCACTGATATCTGGAATAAACAACAGTGTGGGTTGCGCATTTGATTGATTGGCAGGTTTCATATCTATCAGTTGGGTATGACTAAAAAGTTCACTGATACAAATATGATTGAGCCACAGCTGTGGCTGTTTCCCCTATGTTCAAATATTGTTCCCTATGTTCAAAAAGGGCTTACGGGGTCAAAACGCGAAGAAATTTGAGATAATTGGTTGACTAGGTATTGCCAGCATCCAGAGGGTGCTTGGCATACTGCGTTGGTGCTACTCCAAATTCTGCCTTGAAGGTTTTTGAGAAATGCGAGATGCTTTTGAAGCCGGAAGCGTAGGCGATCTCGCTGATGTTACCGGCATCCTCTTTTAATAGTTGAGACGCCTGATAGAGGCGAGTGAGTTTGATCATCTCCGAGGGGGTCTTTCCTGTCAACTCGACAATGCGCGAATACAAGGTGGTTCTTCCTACATTCACTGCTTCGGCCAATTGAACCACATTGAATTCTTCATCGGCAAGGTGCGCTTCAATCACCTCCCTGATCCGGTTAGAAAATGGGCTGTCTACCCAGCCCATAAGGTCGGGGCTTTCAGAGGTCAGTTCTGTATTGGCCAGGCGCTCTTTGAGTTTTTGCCTCGATTGAATCAGGTTTTTCACCCGGGCCTTTAGCTCATCGATTTCAAAGGGTTTGATCACATAGTCATCTGCACCTTGCTCAAGTCCCTCAATCTTCATGGACTTTTCTGCCTTGGCGGTAAGCAGAATCACGGGGATAAAGTCAAGGTCGGGGTGCTGCTTGATTTTACTGCAGAGTTCGTAGCCATCACTGAGGGGCATCATTACATCGCTAATCACCAAATCGGGGAGGGCTTTCTCGGCTAACTCGAATCCATCCAGGCCGTTTTCCGCTTCAATGATCTGATAGTCACCTGACAGATGTTTGCGCACATATGCTCTGATGTCGGCATTGTCTTCTACAATGAGCAAAGTAGGCCGATCGACACTGTGCCCATGTTCGGCAGGTACTGGATGGGTCTGCGTTCCGCTTTCTTCAGGCACTGTACTATTCGTGTTCTGCCTAAGCTTGCCATTATTTACTACAGCTTCTGGCAAATGATTCAAATGCGCTTTCCCTGCTTTTAAGCTGACCACAAATTCAGAACCTACCCCTGGTTCACTATGGAGCACTATGGAGCCCTTGTGCAGGGCAATCAGTTCATGTACCAGCGAGAGGCCTATGCCCGTTCCTGCTTGCAGGTTATTGGCCGATTCGCTCACTTGATAAAAACGCTCGAAAATATGTTCCTGCTCTTCTTTGGTGATACCCGGACCATTGTCTTTGATGCTGATAAAAACAGTTTCTGCATCGCTGGAAAGCTTAATCCTGATCTTTCCATTATTTGGAGTGAATTTGAAAGCATTCGACAACAAATTGACTATGGCCTTTTCCATTAGGTCGGTATCGATGTAAACCATCACCGGGGTAGGGGGCAGTTCGGCATAGAAATCGGTGCCATTGCGCTCGGCCAATGACCTAAAGGCGTCAGTAATTGGCTCAATAATCGAGCGAATGTCGATGTACTCTGCCTGTAGCTGTGTATGTCCCGACTCCAGTTTGGCCACTTCCAGAATTTGATTGACCAGTCGAAGTAATCGCTTAGAGTTTCGCAGGGCCATTTCCATCTCCTCTTCATCGCCAGTCAGCCCTGTGCGTAGCTTTTGTATCTGTTGCTCCAATGGCCCAATGATAAGCGTAAGAGGTGTCCGAAATTCGTGTGAGATGTTGGTGAAAAAACGAGATTTGGCCTGGTCTAATTCTTTAAGTGCTGCTGCCTGTTTTTCAATCATCAGCAGGGCTTCTGTGGCTATGTCTTTTTGACGCTCCGTTTCGTCCTTCTCTTTGGTTAACTCTTTGGTACGCAAACGCACTTGTTCTTCCAATTCCCTTCCTCTACTTTTCAATATTCCAATTCGCCAATTGACCCCGATATAGATTATCAGTGCGATGAGCACAACCACCAGCACTTTGAACCAAATGGTCTCGTAAAACCTGTATGGCAAGGTGATTTGCAATGTGCTCTGATTATCAGACCAACCACCACCATTATTGGCCATCACTTTAAAGCTGTAGGTACCCGGGGCCAGGTTATTGTAAATGGCCTCCTTTCTGTTGCCCGCTTCTACCCAAGCCTCATTTTCACCCTCCAGTTTGTATCGGTATCGAATGTTGGCAGGACTGGTACTAAAATCCAGCGCGGCAAAACCAAACTGAAGATCACGTTCCCCAAGGGGAAGCACCTTTTCTTTTACATTGCCAACATGCCAGGTGCTGTCTGAAGCAGTGACTTTTTCGATAAGTACTTTGAGTGGATAAATTTTAACTCGTGCCGGATCAATACGAACGACACCTCCCTGCATTGGAAACCATAACTCACCATTTTTCGATTTGAAACCTGCGGTCTGAACACCTCCATTTCCCTCACGGCCGGGCAAGCCATCGAGTTCACTATAATAGAATGAATAGATGCTCGAAATATCCCCTTTTGCGAAGGCAGTTAATTCTGTTTTATTAACCCAGAATATCCCCCTATTGCTGTTCATCCAAAGACGGCCTTGATCATCTTCAAGGATTTGATGAATCACGTTGTCAAACAAGCCATCTGGTTGTTTGAAGACTGTAATTTGAGGTGCGCCTAATTCCGATCTATTATTGAGTTCAATACGATTTAGTCCCCAACCTTCAGTGCCTACCCAAAGAATGCCCTGTTCGTCTTCATACATGGACCGGATAATGTTGCCAGACAAACCGTGACTTGAATTTAACTGGTTGAATTTGCCATCCTTTAAATGAAACAAGCCATTACCGTTGGTTCCAAACCACATAGAAGAGTCCCTGGCTGCATGGATAAGCCGTACCTCAACAACATCTCTGCCATCAACTTTATTAATATGCCGCCAGTTTCCTTCTTTGTTCAGTCGATAAATGCCGTTTTTGCTACCAAACCACATATTGCCCTCAGCATCTTCATTGATAGCCCTAATCTGTCTCATTTGGGTTTCGGAATCGTTCAATTGGCTTTCACCATCAGGGGCTTTCATTAAACGAGGCTTTGATTTTTTGTCCCAGCTATAGGCCCCCAAAGAGCTACCAACCCATAACAGGCTGTCGGATGAAGGATAGAGTGCCAGCAAAGCTTGCGGTGCACCATCTTCGATATTGCCTTTGATCTCAGACGTTTTGTTGCGAAATGATTCGCCTTGTAACTCAAAGAGGTTTTGGAAATTCTTGGTAGCCCAAACCCTGCCATCATGATCCTGGGTGAGTGAATAAACCGATGAAATATTCTGATTGTAGGTCTTGATGAACCTGGGTTTTAACTGATATACACCATCTATTTGCGTGATCCAGATATTGCCTGTCTTGTCTTCAAATAAGCCGCCTATAGCGTTTTTGCCCATGAATATCGGTTCCCCATTCTTATAGAGTTTATTCGTGACAGTAGTAAACACAGACCCTGTTGGACCTATGCTTATTTTAAGACCTTGCTTACCCTGGTTTACTTCTGACGGATAATGAACAAACCGCCCTCCCTTGTATAGGTGAATAGATTGAGTTCTATTGAGCAAAAACATCTCACCAGTGTGTTCATTTTCAAGAAAGTTTTGTCCCGCTTTGTCACTAAAGGGCTGATCGATAGGGAGTGACGTTATTTTTCCGTCTTCCAAAAGATTGACTCCAGCATCCGTTGCCACCCAAATTCTGTCTTGTTGATCTACTTTAATAGTGATCACGTTATTTGACGTCAATCCATCTCGTTCAGTGAATTGAGTCCATTCCCCATTCTCCATTCGGAACACCCCATCGTCTGTAGCAAACCAATTAACCCCATTGGCATCACGGGTTGTTCTCCGTACGAACTTTCCTTTGAGCGCTTCTCCAAAGGCCCGGAAGGTAGTACCATCATAGTAAAGCGCAGTGCCTACGGAGGCTGCAAAGAGAGTACCATTAACACCCAAGTGCATGACGACACCGCCTTTCAAACCATGTTCGGTACCGAAAACTTCAAATTCTCCTGCACGGTATCTGATCAGCAAGCGGTTGTCTCGAACCTTTTCTGAGAGAATCCATAAATTTTCGTCTTTGTCAATTCTAAGTGAGATAAACCGATTGGTTGGCAGGGCCGGAGTATTACCGGTATTGAATACGGTAAACTGATCTCCATCGAACCTGACCAAACCATCATAGGTGCTCATCCAGATATAACCGTCAGCGGTTTGTGCCATGCTCACAACCGCATTCACGGGCATGCCGTCTTCCACCGTCCAACGCCTCAGGGTGTAATCTTCAGATAAGGTTTGTGATTGGGCAAAGGCAGGTGTACAGTCAATAAGCGCAAAACAGATGAGACAGCTTTTGATCAGGCAGGCTAAGTATTTCGAGGTCGATCGGTTCAATACACAAGTGAATGTTCTTATAAAAATAGGAATAACTGGCTTATCGCCTTTTCGGGAATGAACCTTGCCAATTCATGCAGTGATTGAGGTTTGATTGGGAGGTATAACAAGAAGAAGGGCGGCCCTACACGTAGAAAGGTACCGCCCTCATAACAAACCATGATGGTTATTATTTATTCATTTCAGTTGCTAACTCAGCAGTGGTCATTACTTTGCTCGCCATCATCTTAAAATTGACCATGGCAGCATCGTAAGCATTCATGCCAGGAAGTATTGCCGCTGCGGTAGCATCAGACACTATGGCTACTTCAAAGCCTTGTTCTAAGAGTTCTCTCATATGAGACTCTACACAAAGGTTGGCAGACATACCGGCTAAGATTACCTTATCTACTCCTCTTTTCCTCAATTGAAGAATTAAGTCATTGGTATCAGGGCCATACACTTTATGCGGACTGGTCACCACTGCATTGGCAATGTACTTTTTGTATTCAGGCATAAAGTCGGCTCCTGACTTATCAAAACCTTCTAATGAGAGCGGGTCTTTTCTGTCAAACATTTTAATGTTGTGCATCAAGGTCTCCAGTACCCCTTCAAATTTCCACTGGTGATCGTGCGGATAGTAATAGTGAGGTGATACAAATACCTGCATATTCTTCTGCTGTGCCAGCTGGAAGACTTTCTCCAAATTGGCTACCGTGTTATTATCGGTAACGCTCTTTCCTACCACTCCCCAGGTGACGCCATTTGGGCTCAAAAAATCAATTTGAGGGTCAGTGATTACTATGGCCGTATTGCCATCAATGATAAATCCAGGTTGGGGTAATTGTGCAAATGCTACATTGGCAAAACCGATTGTCAACAATAGCGCAGTTATATATCTTTTCATGGGTTATGATTTTGTTGAATCAAAGTAGCGTCATGAAAAGCTGCCAGGAAATGGACAAAGGTTCGTCTGATTAGGACAAATTTCCTGCTAGTATATTTTTAGCCAATTGGCGCTGGATACATTATTGGATTTGATGGCTTTGTCACTACACTCCTGCTCATCTCCCCAAAATCGCTACCTTCAGTACCATGAACTACTTAATCAGCTTTTACTTCAATATCGACCCCCTTAGTGAGGTGTCTATTAATCTGGTTCTCACCAATGGCAATACATTCACTTTAAATAAACCGATGCAGCTCCAGAGCGTGAACGAGGGCCAAATGATCTCTCCAATGACCGATTTAACATTCAGTGCTACCCAGTTTATTGTGAATGCCATGGGCACACCCGCCCACAGTGGGAGTTTTAAATTCATTGCAGAAATAGCAGTTGCTGGAGACGACATACAAGGGGCACTGAACATACAAAACGGTGTTAACGCCTCTTATCAGTTTATAGGGTATAGTAATCAGGGCGCTATCGGCAATGGCACCTTTTCCATTCCTTTGCCACAATAGTTTTCAAACCTACTTCATCGCCTTCTCCACCTGGTTGCTACCTGTAATGGTAGAAGCAGTGAGAAAGCAGGCAAAGAGCGCTCAAGGCAGCCTATCGCAACCCGGTGAAGAGCTTGAGGTATGAGTGATTGTATTTCCACCATTTGATGACAGCAGGTGCAAGGCTACTATATTTTTATAGAAAAGAAATATTGATCAGGGCTAATTTCTTTCGGTCAATGTTACTCCCGTTTTTTAGCGTGAATTAACTGAGTAACAATCCATTTACCGTCTTCTTCATTATAAACTTCTTGTTTCCACTCAAAGCTTTTCTTAGTCATGTCAACATAGTTTATCCTAATTTTCTGCCCTTCAATATTGGTTTGATAGAGGGTAATTTCCTTTTCATTTGAGCTTGCTTCTCTAAATTCAAGCTTTTTATTTCCAGTGTCTACCCAAACGGATTCCCATTTATTCAGGCGCTCATTATATATCCGAATGCCTATTCCATAAAACACGGCTTTAGGGTCCTCAGCTTTCTTGCGTGGAGGTAAAATAAATACATCTTGAATAGCAAACCCATTTAGGACATAGAACCAATTCCACTCTCCTTCAAAACTACTTTGCACGTTACCTTGGGAGTCAATACTTTCAAAAACTATATCCCAATTACCCACTAATTTACCCCAATGCTCAGTAGCCGCAGGGGCCTTATCGTGTTTTTCTAAGGCCTGTAAACCATTATCAACCCTACTCATTTGCGCACTCAAGTTGATTGAAGCCACCAGCATGGATAAAATAATTAAGCCCTGTAATTTCATTACTTCTCTATCTTAAAATGAACAATAGTTGAATCAGTATTCGATCAATACTCAAACCTTGCATCTGTTGATAACTGACATTAACCAAGATGATTGAAAACCTGCTCTAGTAGGTCAAACCCGATAACATTTTACCCAATACTGATTTGAAGCATGTGGCAAAACAGCTGTTGTAGTCGAGCGAGGGACCGTTCGTGAAACTCACATCAATTGGGGTAGCCGGGGTGCAGCTTAAGGTTCTTTATTTGCCTCAAATGCCTATCAGTGTGGGCAATACCGGTTAGCAGTAATTGATGTAAATCCCGCACTTCACCAATAGATAAGGAGCTAATTGACCTACCCTCCACTGGAACCCGAAAAGTGAATTGTTTTCTTAAATCAACATGAGTTTCTTCTACAAACTTGATTAACTCGCCCCTGGCTTTGTTAAAAGCATAGTCCCCTTCTTTCAATGTTCTAAACCTCCCGAGCGGTTCTAAAAACCAAGAGGCAGTGCCTAAAACTGAATCTGTTGAATAGTTTGTAAAGTGAGCATCTTCTCCTTCTGTTATTGCTCGAAATTGTAAATACTGTGGCGCTTTAGAAGCGGTAGTTATCTCTCTGTAATGAAGCTGGTTTTGCATTTCTAAATGCTCAATGATTTCACCGATAGACCAGCGGTCAGCATTTTCCTTAAAATCCCATTGGGCCTGGGTTAGGTCTTTGATTTCATTTTTTATCTCTGCTGTTGTGCGATTTAATTCTGCTAACACATATTGTCGATCCTCCTGCGTCCACCATTCCAAAGTAGAGTCGTTAGGTACGCAAGACATGAGGAAACCAAGTAGTAAAGTAGAATTTAGAATGTGGCGCATGAGATTCTCTTTAAAGGTATCTGAGCCATTTCTTTTCCCGGTGTGTGGATTTATACCTTTCGTACCATTTACATGCGAAAAACAAGATTAAAACATCAATCGCAACAACCAGATAGAGTGTCCATAAACTCCAAACTGAATCTTTTGGAACAAAGGCAAATGGAGCAAATTCAAACCATTCAAAATGCACACCACCGCCATTGATCCAGTGTACCAACACCGCACTGATATGAATCAATAGAATATGAAGCAGATAATAAAAAAGCGGCACCCTGCCAATGACGTTCAGGGCATCAACCACCCTTCCTTTCATAGTTTCAACCAGCGGGATCAATGGAATCAATGGGCCGAGCGTCATTAATAGAAACATGGGTGTAGGCGGGTATTTTTTCTGTCCTAACAGACCAAAGACGAACTCACGAACTGTTGGCATTGATGGCTCAGTAAGAATTTGGATGGAGCCAATGACTATAAATAGGGCAGTCATTGCCAAACCCAAGCCGATGCATATCTTATTACGCCTGGCTGTTTCCATTTGGAATAATAAGCCAAAGGCATAGCCCGCCATCATTACGCCTATCCATGGTATGATTACATATAACACAGTTACCGTGTCGGTACGGGGGTTCTCAAGTCCTGTCGGATAAAAAAACTTCCAAAATTCTAGAATTGGCCCACTGACTATTTCTGGTACATACGAGAAAAGTGACTGGAATAAAATAATGGATACTCCTAAGGCTAATAGTACCTTTGGCTTCAACCAAATGGAAGCGGCCATTAATATCATACAACAGCCCAGCATCCAGATAACGCCAGCCAAAACAAAGTCGGTAAAATTGAAATTAAAGGTCCAAAAGAAGCGCAGCAAGGTCAATTCGAGCACTATGAGTATCGCTCCTCTAAGTACTAACTGCTTAGCGAGTTTTGCCTTGTTCTTCATTTTTTGATCCATGAAAAAAATACTCGTACCAGCAAAAAAGGTAAAAGCAGGCGCACAGAAATGAGTTATCCAGCGAGTCAGAAATTCGCCCCATTCTATTGAAACAGCTGGTACTCCCGAATAGACTCGCACGTGATCGATTGCCATTAATACCATGACCAACCCCCGAAGGACATCAATGGATTGGATTCTTGCATTGGACGATAAAGTAGATGAGCTCAATGTCTTGACTTTAGAGGTTTAGTATTCCGCTATATGTTTTGAGGTTTTACCAAATGTGTCGCGGAATAGAATTGAGAAGTCAATACTATATCTGCGTAATAGGCTATTGCTTCCTGAATATCTGTGTGCAGAGAAAACACCAGGCTGTTTCTAATGCCATTCATATTGCTGGAATGTTTTGAAAGTAGAAAGATGAACCAGATTTGGTGCACCTAGGAAAAACCCGATAACATTTGACCTAATAATGGCATGCCATATGTCTTACATCAGTAAATTCGGATGTGGCTTAAGCAATAGAATGCTAATAATTTCGCCTCCTTTTTAGCATCCTTTCCATCTTAAATCGGGTTACCTAAAGGACAATTACAACTGAGGTAGGCACAACCTACTTCATCGCCTTCTCCACCTGGTTGCTACCGGTAATGGTCGAAGCGGTGAGGAAACCCGCAAAGAGCGCTCCTGCTACGCCACAAGTCACTATGTCTTGCCCAGTGAGGTAGAAGTTTTTGATAGGCGTGCGGGGCTGCAGAAATTTGTGTTCGTAGCGTTCGGGGTCATGGTCTATGCCGTAGAGTTCGCCCTGATCATAATTCATAAAATGCTGCGTTGTTACCGGGCTGGACAATTCATAGAAGTCAATTTTGCCCTTCACCTGAGGCTCCAGCTTGTACAATTCGGCCAGCAAGCGCTGCGCAAATTTTTCCTTTAGCGCTTCATAGTCTTCTCCTCGTTTTTTCCACCGGGTATCCTCCCATTCCTGAAAAATATCGTAAGGCACAACAGTAATAATATCAATAGTACTTTTGCCCGGATAGCGCTCTGACCAGCTGGGGTCTTTGGCCGCTGGGAAGGAGATATAGACCACGGGAAAGGGTGCTTCCAGGTCTTCTTCATAACGTGCCACACTGGCGTCATGATCCAGGTCATCAGGGTATACCCAGTAGTTGGCCTTGGGCAGGTTCAACTCTTCCGGAGTGCCATTCAAACCAATGTAAAGGCAGGCATGTGCGGCCGATGGAGTTACTTTCTCTAGCTGTTTATTAAAGTCATGTTTGGCTACCAGGTCATCAGATAGCAATTTTTTGTAGGTGTTCACAATGCCAACGCCACTTATCACTTTGTCGGCTTTGAATACTTTGCCGTCATACATTTCCACACCTGTGGCCTTGCCACTTTCTACTAATACCTGCTTTACCTCGGCATTGGTGAGTGTGGTGCCTCCGGCTGCCGCTATGATGGGGTCTACCGTGTCCATAATGCGCGAAGAGCCTCCGATAGGAAAGCAGCCCCCATGAAAGTAGTGCTTGGAAATAGACGCGTGCATCACAAAGCTGCTCTTGGCAGGCGGCAAGCCATAGTCGCCATACTGGCCAGTAAGCACCTTGATGAGCTCCTCATTATCAGTTAGCTCCTGCATGACTGAGAGTGTAGAACGAGTCGCGTATTTGAGGTAGGCCTTGCGCATTTGCCCGCCCATCAGCACTTGCATGGCTTTGGGCATGGCCTTTTCTGCAAAGTACTTGCGGCTGGCTTTGGTCACCTCAAACACCAGGTCTACATAGTCGTCTATGGCCTTGGCATCATCCGGGAAATGCTTTTTCAGCTCGTCTTTATAATTCTGAACCCCTTTTTTGAAATCGTAGGTTTTTTCGCCAATCACAATGCGGTCATACACCTCTCCCATATCGGCCCACTTCAGTTCGCCATCCGTCACGTAATCGAATAGTTTTTTGAGCACGCTTTTCTCCCGATTAACCTCGCCTATGTAGTGAATGCCCACATCCCACTCATATCCCCTGCGCTTGAACACATGTGTGTAGCCACCGGCCGTATAGTGCCTCTCCAGCATCAGCACTTTTTGCCCTTCTTTAGCCAGGCAAGCCGCTGTCGCCTGACAACCCATGCCAGAGCCAATGAGTATGGCATCGTAATGTTCTGAAGCTTCGTATTTCTGTTTGTAGGATTGAATCATAGATTCTGGGTTTATCAGGTCAATGTCAATTAGTTTGAGCCCGTCTTTAAGATCACCCCCCTTTTAGTCTTAATGCCTTTTACCCTAAGCCTAAGCGGGTAAGTCTTTGAAAATCAGCGCTCCCTTCAGGGTAGGGGCCAATGGCTGATTTTCAAGAAACCAATTAGCAGGTGATTAAAATTAACCCTATAATCTACAAAGTATTTGCACAACCTGTGGGACTCAGCTTACAATTGCTAAATGGCTGCCAGTCTGCCAATGATGCCCCTGAACCGGAGCCACTCCTGATAGAAGACAGGCATCACAGCCGCTGATTCAATGAACTGGAAAAGGTAGAGCACCAATGAAAAAACTACCCCTACTTCTGTAATACCCTGCCTGATGCTGAACACAATGGAAAGCACCAGAAAGGACATCATGAACAACCAGATGATGGAAAAATTCAAAGTCTCCCGGTCACTCAGGCGAATGTTCCAGCGCATCAGCTTTTTGAGGTGGTTGCGCAGAAAAATGGGTTGGTATTCTGAAATGACAGACACCTGCCTCTCCAGCTCTTCATTATAGCCTTGGTTCAGTGCGTCAATACCCTTGGCAGAAAAGCCATAAATGATCATGATGACCAATGAAACCAGCAGGCAGCCCACAAAAACTGAAGGGTTGAGCGTGGCAAGAATCACCAGGGTACCAACCAAACCAATAGAATTGTTGATCAGCTCTGGCAGGGTATTTTCAAAGAACTCGACTACCTCAGTAAGAAAGCCCAGGTGCGCACTTTTGGTAGAAACCGAGCTGTCTTCCTGATCGCCTATCCTCGCCCCTAGCTGCTCATATACACGGGCATAAAACCGCGAATCGAAAAACCTCCTAAGCGCCCCGATTAAAAGGGTAGCCAGGCCCAGGAAGCCCAGATGAATCGCTCCCTGGTAGTTTTCTGTCATAGCCCCATCGATGGCCCTGCCAATGAAAAGTGGAAACAAAACCAGCAGGCCAGCATCCAGCAATACCAGTAAAAGGGTGAAGATGAAGGGCCTTCTATATCGCCCAATCAATCTTGAAGTCTTCATGGCGATTGCGCCTCTTTGAGGGCTTCGGGCTTCCAGCCAGGCTTATTGAAAATGTACCCCAAGGCCTCCTTGGTATTCCGAGCCCTTTTCACATCACGGGCAATGTCAGCAAACTCTTTGAAGTGCACCTTGAGCGGATTGATGGACTCCAACTGTGTGGTCAGGCCATAAGTAGGCTTGAAGACCTCAGATTGGAAAGTGCCAAACATTCGGTCCCAAATGATGAGCAATCCGCCATAGTTTTTGTCCAGGTATATGTCGTCAGAACCATGATGCACCCGATGCAGCGAAGGGCTATTGAAGACTTTCTCGAACCAGCCCATTTTGCCAATCAGCTCCGTGTGAATCCAGAACTGGTAGGTGAGAATAAAGACCAGCGCAAAACCAACAATAACGGGATGAAAGCCCATGAGAATGGCAGGCAAAAAGAATATCCATGACACAAAATTATCGATAAATGACACCCTCAAAGCCGTAGTATAATTGTAGATGGGCGAGCTGTGGTGAATAGAGTGATAAGTCCACAACAGACGGATTTCATGCTCCCACCTATGCTCCCAATAGTAGAGAAAGTCAATGAGCAGAATGGCCAGAATGGTGGTCCAGGCATTCACCGGTATTTGCCAGGGAATGAACTGCTGCACCAGAAAATAGGCTCCGAATAATAGAGCGGTTGATGCTTTCTCCGTCAACTGTGCGGGTATAAAAACCATCAGGCTGGAAAGCATCTCGCCCAACCTCCATTTGGTGAGTTTTTTCTTTCGCCACTCCCATAGAAACTCAACCGTGGCCAGCCCTATGGCAAATACGAAAAAACCGAAAATAACCAGGCCGATATTCGCTTCGGCCCATGCTAATAAATCTTCCATTTGATTTTTGATCCTTTGATGAATAAAGAACCAAAACAGGGCCTTTTCACAGCCAAAGTCTTCCCTCCCTATGATTCGGGACAAATTAGAAAGACTGGAATGAGTCCCGATTTATCGGGCAAAAGAGTGGAAGAGCCTCAACCGAGGTCTTTCATAAATTGAGAGGGGGTCTGGCCGGTAAACTTTTTGAAAGCATTGTAAAAAGCTGTCTTGCTATTGAAACCAGCCTCCAGGGCAATGGCCAAAATGGTGAGCTGTTTTGCCTTGTCGGAACGCAGCAAGGCCTGGGCTTCCTGCACGCGAAGGGCATTGAGAAAATCGGAAAAGCTACCGCCCTTTTCCTGGTTGATGACCTGCGAAATATGATGCACAGACTGTTCCATTCGGGCCGCCAGGTCGGTAAGGCGAAATTCAGGGTCGAGGTACAATTTCTTTTCTTCCATCAGCTGGTTGATCTGCTGCCAAAGCCTACCGGAATCATCCTGCGTAAGTGATGACTTGGCGTATTTCTTCTCGGCCTGCTGCAGATCCTTGAAGTCACCATGAGCTGAAAAGATGGGGAAGCGAATGGCAAAAAATGCCAGCACAAAAAAGAAAAAACCGGACACCACAGATTCAACCTTCCAAAAGGTGAGCCAATACTCGGCAAATAAGAAGCTGAGTACGGTGAGCAGTACCAGCACTACATAAAGGCGGATTTGAAAGGCCAAAATACCCCGGAGCCATAAGTAACTCACACGGTCTTTGCCTTCGGGCTTAATGGCAAACTGAAGGTTTTTGATCTTCTGAAAGGCCAGGTACAGGGCCGCAATGTTGAGCCCATTGGAAGCAAAATTGTCCAGAATAAGGCCAAAATCTGTCCAGCCAAATTCATCTGAATAGTTTTCGTAAACTGCGGGGTCTTCAGGAATTAAAAAGAGCACCCTCACCACGGTAAATCCCGCCAAAAGCAAAATCCAAAACCGGGCATTGATACTGACCCCAAGCAGATAGCGCGTAAAGAATAAAAACAGCCCGCCCATAAGGTGATAGTGCAGCCAGGAAAGCCCCACCCAGGTACCCTCCCATCCGTTGTAGTACAGATAGGCATCTACTTGTGAATGGATGGCCAACAGTACAATGGCCATCAGTATAAAACTGGCAGGCTTGTTCTGCCTGATGGCACCCCGGTTAACGACAATGACCGCGAGGAACAAAGTTCCTATCAGGGCAGTGAATAAAGGGATACTGTTGAGCACGATGCCTGGTTGCTAATTGGGTTACGCTTCTACCGTCAAATATAGAGTGGCGCTTTCACTCCTGAAAACACAATTGTAAACCCGGGTTGACTTATTAGAGCAAAAAACTTGCAATATTTCTATTCAAATAGCACAGACCTTGTCCAATTTGGTCAGTTGGATTACGATGAAAAGTAAGGTTTGCGACAACAAGAGTTGTTATATACCTGTTGTCAGATAAGTGGTTTTTTATTCTGAAACCGGGTGTATCTTTCAGCCAAACTACTGTTATCTAAACTACTTAAACTAAGCCGAATTTGACCTCCTCCAGGAAGACATGCAGGACCTTGTTCATCCTAGGCCTTCTGCTTACTTTGCTGCCCGCAGCAAAAGCGCAGTTTCAGGATAACCTCAACGTCACTGTACAACAGACCAATATAGACGCCACCGAGCTGCTCGAATCATTGGAAAAAGAGTACAATCTCAATTTCCGTTTTCGACCTGAATGGCTCACCAACCTGCGCCTATCAGCCGATATTTTCAACCAACCACTGTCCTTTACGCTGAATGAGATATTTGGTCCACAAGGCTTCAGCTTCATCTATCGAGACCCCTCCTACATCATATTGGTGAAAAACGGATCCGTTTCGGTCTCTATCAAGGCAGAAGACCTGGAAGAATCTGAGATGATTACCCTGGGTGAAGTTGATCGGGAGGCTACCGAGGCCATACTTACCGGGCAAATTCTGGGAGGAGAAGACGAACTACAGGTTCGAGGCGTGGTAGTGCTTGGGGTAGAAAGTGGCGTATCGGTTACCTCCAATGCCAATGGGCGTTATCGCATTACCCTGCCTGTTGGGCCACAAACCCTGCAGTTTAAGTCGATAGAATATGACGACCTGGAGCTTTCGCTCAACCTCAACTCTTCCAGTGAGCTCAACATCAACCTTTACCAAAATGTAAGGCAATTGAATGAGGTGGTGGTAACCGCTGAAGCCCCCGATGAGAACATTACCCGTACGGTAACGGGAGTGGAAAAACTAGACATAGAAGAAATCAAGAAGCAACCTGCCTTGATGGGCCAGACGGATGTGATCAAAAGTCTGACGACCATTGCCGGGGTAACCACTACAGGCGAAGCATCTGCCGGTTTCAATGTGCGCGGAAGCGGTACGGGAGGCAACCTCATTTTGCTGGATAATGGACTGATTTTTAATCCCTCTCACCTCTTTGGGGTTTTCTCTTCCTTTACCACCGATGCCATCAGTGGCGTAGAACTTTACAAAGGCACCATTCCTTCTAAATTTGGCGGGCGCGTGGCTTCGGTACTGGATGTGACCCTGAAGAGTGGGGACAAAGAAAAGGTGACCGGAAATGGTAGTGTGGGCTTTGTAGCCTCTAACATTGCCGTGGAAATACCCGTGGTGAAGCAGGAAAGTTCTCTGTTGCTAAGTGCCAGGGCAGCCTACCCTAACTACCTGCTCAATGCTTTCGACAATCGTGATATTTCTGAAAGTGAAGCCTTCTTTGGCGACTTCAGCCTCAAGTATGACCACAGGCTGAACAAAAACAACATCATTACCGCCTCGGTTTATGGCAGCAATAACCGCTTCAACATTCGCGATGAGATAGGTTATGATTACAACAACCTGCTGGGCACCGTGCACTGGAATCACGTTTTCAGCCCCGACCTCAATTCTCGCATCAATTACAGCGTGAGCCAGTACAGCTATACTTTTGATGAAAAAATAAGCGATGACCTAGCCTATGACCTGTTCTCGGTCATTGAAAATCAGAAACTAGACATAGACTTTAGCTACAGTGGCATTGATAATCACCTGATTGACTTTGGCGCCAACAGCATTTACCACAGCCTCAAACCAGGCAACTTTAGTCCCGATGCTACCGCTCGTTTGGTAAATCTGCAGGATCTAAGGCAAGAGTTTGGCGTAGAGTCAGGCCTACACGTTGGCGATGAAATCACCATTAACCCTAAACTTTCAGCCTATGTAGGCTTGCGTTTTTCGCACTTTGTGGGCTGGGACGATGTGTTAGAAACCACCACTTACACCGGCCTGGAACCAAGGTTTTCGCTGAATTATCAGGTGGGTAAGACCGGAGCCATCAAGGCAGGCTATAACAAGATGAGGCAGTTCATTCACCTCATCTCTAACACTGCGGCCATCACGCCTATAGACATTTGGAAGCTCAGCAATGAGGTGCTGGCACCTACTATTTCCGACCAGTTCACACTCGGCTACTTTCGCAACTTTGCCGATAACGACATAGAGGCTTCCGTTGAGGGCTATTACAAAGACATTCAAAACCTGATCGATTATAAGAATGGGGCCAACATTTTCGGTAATCCTTCCATCAACGATGAGCTGATACAGGGTGAAGGTGAAGCTTATGGCGTGGAGTTCAACCTGGAAAAAAAGACGGGCAAAACCACCGGTCGCCTAAGTTATACCTGGGCCAGAACTTTCATTACCATTGCCGATGAAGACGGTAGAGAGTCGATTAACAGAGGCAATGCCTACCCCACCAACTTTGATCAGCCGCACAACCTTACTGCACAGTGGAACATTCAGACTTCACGCAGGTTCAGAATTTCGGGCAACTTCATTTATGCTACAGGCAGGCCCATTACCCTGCCTCAGTCTTTTTACCAGATTGAAGGGGCTACCATAGCCAATTACAGCATCAGGAACGGGCAACGCATACCCGATTATCACAGGCTGGACTTGTCATTTCACCTGGCCAGTAGTTTGAGGAAAGAGAAAAATGTGGAAGCCAACTTCACCCTCACGCTTTTCAATGTATATGGCAGGCGCAACGCTTATTCCGTCTTCTTCCGAACCAACGAAAACGGCAGACAGGTAGACGCCTACAGGCTCACCGTTCTGGGGCAGATCATTCCGGCATTGTCTTACACCTTTAAGTTTTAAGCGTGATCAGGCCCACTGCCACCATAGCGCGATGTTTTCTTTACACCCTGCTGGTGCTTTCCATCAGTGCCTGTGAAGACCGTTTCAGGATAGACCTTTCTGAAATTGAGTCTGAAAACGAATTGGTAGTAGAGGGATTCATTACCGACCAGGAAGGCCCTCACCGCATTAGACTCACTCGCACGCTGGCAATAGGCTCAGGTTCCACAGCTGTTCCCCGCGAAGGTGGAGCCATGGTGCAAGTAATAGATCGGCAAGGCAATACGCACACCCTTACCGAAATTGATGCTGGCGTTTATCAGACCAATGAAGCAGAATTCCAGGCGGAAGCAGGCAACGCCTATCAACTGAAAATAGAATTGGCCGATGGGGAAGTGTATGAGTCAGATTTTCAGGAGCTGTTGCCAGTCGAACCCATTGATGAACTGTGGTTCGAAAGAGGCCCTGAAGAAGTAGTAGAAGGCACTTTTGTAACCGAGGCAGATGTGGTGAAGTTCTTCACCAATTACGAGTCTCAAAGTGGACCAGCCTACTACCGCTATGATTATTTTGTCACTTATGAATTTACATCTGAGCAGCAAGGCAGTTCAGGCTGTTGGCAAAACGACCCTCAGAATATACCTGATGACTTAGCTGTTGGTATAACCTGCTATGTCAATGAATCGGGAAGACTTATCACGAACGTAAGTACCTATCCAGATCCAATAGCGGGTGATGTTGGTTTTGCTAAAATATTCAGTCTTGATTTTGACATTCGTTTCAGGTTGGGCACCAGCGTGCAAGTGAAAAAATATGCCCTCACAAAAGATTATCACGACTTTTTGAGCGCGGTGCGTGAACAAGGTGAATTTGGGGGAAGCATATTCGATTCACCGCCTACTCAGATTGTTGGTAACATTCGCAACGTAAACGACCCAAAGCAATTTGCACTAGGTTACTTTACTACCCTGGCATTGACTACCAAGCGCATCTTTGTACCTGGGTTGGGTTACCAGCCTCCTTCTGACAGGTGTGATGTTGTTGATGATATCCCTCCGCCCAAAGACTGCTGTGACTGTAGGCAAAAGATTGGTGCCTCAGACAGAAGACCTGATTTTTGGATAGTTGGAGGATGATGGGAAGAACGAACAAAATACTGAGCCATATAGGCACCTTGGCATCAAATAATAAGCAGCTAAGGCATTATGATTTCAAATGCGAGAGATGAAGAAAACTACGGGAACCATAACACGATATTTTCTTTTCAGCTTCATGGTGCTGTTCCTCTCTACCTGTGAAGACCCATTCAGGCCCGACCTGTCTGAAATTGAAATAGAAAATGCACTGGTGGTGGAAGGCTTTATCACCGATGAGGACGTGGCTCATCAGATCAGACTTACCCGGTCGGTTCCGCTAGGAGCTACCAGCGTGCCCAAAGAGTTGGGTGCTACCGTACAAGTGATTGATCAAAACGGCAATTCGCACACCCTTACAGAAGAAGGCCAGGGAGTATACCTGACCAATGCATCGGAGTTTAGGGCACAGGCAGGCAATTCTTACCAGCTCAGATTTCAATTAGCAGATGGTCAAACGTATGAGTCTACCTTTCAGGAACTCATACCCACTGACCCCATCGATTCAATCTGGTACCAAAGAGCTACCGAAGAGATTATCCGTGATAACTCAATAGAGACCCGTGAAGCGGTAAAATTCTTCACCAACTATGATACCCATGACGAGCAGGCCTACTATCGTTACGACTACTTTGGCACCTATGCATGGCGGGCAGAGCTGCAGGGCAATACCGTTTGCTGGGAAGGCAACCAGGGTGATCCTCCAGCCGACTTGCAAGCCAACCTCTTGTGCTACGTAACCGAGTCGAACAGAATGCCGCTGAACATCAGCCGTTACCCCGATCCGGTGAATGGTTCAAACGGATTTGAAGAGGTATTCTCGCTCAATTTTAACGAACGTTTTATCGATGGTTTCAGCCTGGCAGTAAGAAAATACACCCTCACCGAAGACTACCACAACTTTCTGGAGGCAGTGGTAGACCAGCAAGAATTTGGCGGCAGTATTTTTGACTCGCCTCCCACTCAAATCGTGGGCAACATCCGAAATATAAACGACCCCAAGGAAGTAGCACTGGGCTACTTTGGCACCCTTTCTCAAAATGTAAAGCGCATCTTCATTCCTGGCATAGGAGGCATAAGGCCAGAGGACCGCTGCTTCTTTGATTTGGACGATCCTTTTCTGTTTGTACCCCCGGCAAGAGACTGTTGCGACTGTAGGGCAAGAGTGGGATCTTCTGTCAACAAACCCTCATTCTGGCCAAATTGATACTGAGTAAAAAGACCATATCGCAATGTGCTCTCTTCGCCTTCATGGTGTTGCTGTTTTCTACCTGTGTAGACCGCTTCAACCCCGACCTGTCCGACATTGCCTCTGAAAATGAATTGGTGGTGGAGGGCTTTATTACCGACACGGATGAGTCACAAAAAATCACACTTTCCAGAACCGTAGCAGTAGGTCTGGAAGATTTTGTGAACCCACCGGAAAGTAACGCCATCGTACAGGTGATAGATCAGGACGGGAACAGGCATACGCTCATTGAAAAGCAGTCGGGTGAATACATAACCAACCCTTTTGAGTTTAGGGCCCAGGTGGGGAATTCGTATCAACTCAGAATTGAGCTGGCCGATGGAGAAATATACGAATCGGACTTCCAGGAACTATTGCCTGTCGACCCCATCGATTCGGTTTGGTGGGAACGCAGTTTTGTAGAAGAAGTAAACGGCCGTTTTGTGCGCGACATCGAGGTAGTAAGGTTTTATACCAATTATGATGAGCATGACCAAACCAATTATTACCGCTACGAGCATTTTGGCACCTATGCCTTTGCTTCTGAGCGACAGGGCCAAACTATCTGTTGGACTAACCCGGACTCTATTCCTGTCGATTTGAGCCCAAATGTTATTTGCTATTTAGACACCCTGGGCGACCTGCCTTTGAATATAAGTGCCTACCCCGACCCAATTGAAGGGGCCACAGGTAGTGAAGAAATCTTCAACATCCGCTTTGGCATCCGTTTCCGCCTGGGCTACAGCATTGAGGTGAGAAAATACAACCTCACCAAAGAGTATTTTGACTTTCTGAGCGCAGTACGCGAGCAGGGCGAATTTGGAGGAAGCATATTTGACTCCCCTCCTACGCAAATCTTAGGCAACATCAGAAATGTAAACAACCCTAGCAGGTTTGCTCTGGGTTATTTCAGTACCCTGGCCCAAACTACCAAACGCGTGCAGATACCTGCGCTCGGTTTTCAAAGAATACCTGGCCGATGCGATTTTGACCCGGCCAATTTCATACCACCGGGCAGAGACTGTTGCGACTGCCGCGAACGAGATAGCGCATATGTTGAACGACCCTCTTTTTGGGTGGATTGACTGGGAATAAGCATTAATGAATCAACCAACACAGACCATATCGCGATATTTTTCCCTTCTACTGCTGGTGCTCCTTCTGTTTACCTGCGAAGAGCGATACTTCCCTGATCTGGATGACATAGAATCGGAAAACGAGTTGGTGGTAGAAGGGTTCATTACCAATGCTGAGGGCCCTCAAAAAATTACCCTCACCCGAACGGTAGCAGTAGGTTCAAGTGCCACCTCCATTCCAAAAGAGAGCGGAGCTACTGTAGAAGTAGTTGACCAAAACGGTGTTACTCATCGATTGACCGAAACAGACCCAGGGGTCTATTTGACCAATGAAGCCGTATTCCGGGGACAAATAGGCAACGCTTATCAACTGAAAATTGAACTGTCTGACGGTGAGATATATGAGTCTGATTTCCAGGAATTTTTAACCCCGGCTCCCATCAACGATTTGTGGTTTGAGAGAGACACCAAGGAAACGATAGAAGGCAGAATTGTGGGCAGCAAAGAAGTGGTGAGGTTTTTTACCAACTACAATGAACATACCGAGCCAGCCTACTATCGCTACGATCATTTTGGAACCTATGCCTTTACCTCAGAGCTACAGGGCAACCCCGTATGCTGGAGAAATCCGGCCGATGTACCTGATGGACTCGTGAGTAGCACTATCTGCTACCTTAACCGCAGTGCTAACCTGCCCTTTAATGTGAGTACCTACCCCGACCCGATTGCCGGAACTACCGATTTTGTAGAAATGTTCGATATCCCATTCGACCTTCGCTTCAGGCTGGGCTACAGCGTGCTGGTGAAGAAGTACAGGCTCACTAAAGAATATCACGATTATATGAGCGCAGTGCGCGCACAGATTGAAATAGGGGGAAGCATCTTTGATTCGCCTCCTACGCAAATCATAGGTAACATTAGAAACATCACTGACCCCAGGAGGCCCGCATTGGGTTATTTCAGCACACAAGCACTAGTGACCAAACGGCTTTTTGTCCCCTCATTGGGTGCCCAAAGGTTGGAAGTGCTCACCTATATCGCTTCTTTGGGTAGAGAACTACTGATAGGCCGTTGCTGGTATGCCCCTAACCTGCCACGGCCAGACGATATCCCGAAGTTTCTGGATTGTTGCGACTGTAGGATAATCCCAGGGGCAAGTGATCAAAGACCGGATTTTTGGGTTGATTAAATGAGAATGATATGAAATTGAAACAGTTTAAGATATATATGCTTTCGGCAGCCTGCCTGCTCACAACTGCTTTTGGTTTACAAGCCCAGTCGGACAATACGCCTGCGGAAAAAGCATTTATTCATACCGATCAGCCCTATTACCTTAGCGGCCAAACCATTCAATTCAAAGCCTACCTTGCCCCATATAGTGGCAGTACCGTATTGCACATCGGCCTGTGGAATGAAGACCTGGAAGTGCTGACCGACCAACGCATAGAACTCAAAGAAGGCACTGCAAACGGGCAATTAACGCTGGACGAAGACCTGCCAACGGGCCGCTATTTACTGGTGGCACATACCAACTGGATGCTCAATTTCCCAGGCAAATACTATGGCAAAAAAGCCTTCTATCTGGTGAACCCGGAAGACCCTTTTCCATCAGTCAATACTGAAGAGTTAACCGCAGCATTCCACCCAGAAGGTGGGCACCTCATTGCCGACCGAACCAATAAAATTGCTTTCCATTTTAGTGATATAAAAAATGAACTTGATGGTGTCATTGTCAATCAAAACGGAGACACGGTAAGTAGATTTAAAAGCGGTGCACAGGGCTATGGACTCACCAACCTTTTGGCAAGAGCCGGAGCCAACTATTCGGCATTGATAAGCCATGAAGGCAGCGACTACCGCTTCCCCATAGGCTCCCCAAAAGCAGATCAGTCGGCCATACGCCTGGTGGGGATGAACAGCGACACCCTGAGTGTGCTGGTTAATGTGGGAGAAAGTTTTAGCGACCGCAGTTTGACCCTGCAGGTGAGAAACCAGGGCAAGATCATACTGGCCGCACCGCAGTTGGTGAGCAAACCCGCCATCAAATTTACAGTACCGAAATTCCTGCTTGGCAATGGCCTGAATCAAATGGTAGTCTTAAATACCAAAGACGAAATTGTTTCCGAAAGACTGGTGTACAATCAAGTGAGGGCATCATTAGGAGCGAACATAAAGCCGGAAGACAGCCAGCTTAAGTCACGTTCAAAAGTGCGCATTCCAGTAAGTCTGGCTGCCATGGACGGAAAAAAGTCGAGCGCCAAACTCTCCGTATCGATCAGAAATACGCAGTACTTCCCACAGCAAAGCCTTGAAAAAACACAGCATGTTCAAATGCTCTCTGAGCTGGGCATAAATGTGCCGGGCACTGACTTTACTACTGCATTGGCAGACGCGCGCTTTATGGACATGGTGATGCTCACTCAAAGTGTGGAGGCAGCTAAATCAGCCCCCGTAGATCAGTACTATGGTATGGAAGGTGAGCAACTGATTCCTATTTCGGGCAAAGTGAGCTTTGATGGCAGGCCAATGGCCGATTCTACGGTCTACCTCAGTATTTTGAGCGAGAAACCTCAGTTTCATACCGCTAAAACTGGCACCGATGGCAGCTTCAACCTATTGGTCTATCCTTTTGATGGAGAGGCCGACCTGATACTGAAACTGGCCCAAGCCGATGAGAGCAATAACGACCTGGAGTATGAGCTCTTTACACCGAGGCCGCAGGTTAGCGCAGCGGATTTTGCCATGAGCTACCAGCCCGAAGCACAGCTGGTGCGGCAGCACGTAAAACTGGCCAGCGACAACCAGATGATCGGCCGCAATTACTTCCCTGAAACACCGGCTGCCCAAATGGAAAAAGGAGAACTGGGGGCCTTCTTTTTCAATTACAACCTTGAATTAGATTATACCACCTACATCACCCTCAATAGCTTTACCGAGATTAAACGTGAGTTGATTGAGCAGATTTCTATCAACAGAAGAACGGGTGCACTGAGGGTAAAGCGACACGAAGAAAAGCGTGACTGGTACTTGAAGCCTTATAAGAAAGCTCCGCTTATGCTCATTGATGGACTGCCCGTTTTTGACGAAAACAAAGTGCTTGACCTAAGCCCAGCCCGAATCAAAGACATCAGAGTTATGAACCGTCAATATGTGGTAGGTGGGGTCATATTCGATGGTGTGATAGAGCTCACCACCACCGATGGGGAGTATCACATTCGTGAGAATACCAACCACCAAATGGTGAAATTGCCTGGCTATAACCAGATTCAAGCCAACAGAACACAGAGCGCTGAAGTGCTGGAGTCGGGCAGACTGCCAGATTTCCGTTCGGTGCTGTATTGGAACCCAAACCTCGAAGCGATGACTGGCGAAACAGTTATGCTTGAATTTATGACTTCTGATGATGTGGGAGAGTTTCTGCTGGAAATTGTAGGCATGGATGCACTAGGCAACCCCATCCACTTTGAGCAGATAATCACAGTCAAATAAACCTTGCTGATTTGGCGCAATTCAACCTCAAGGGTCGATTTGCGTTTACACGGTATCAACCCTATGTTATGAAGTACTTTTTTAGCCTCACACTCCTGTTTTTATGCCTTGGCATACAGGCTCAAGTCAAAATTACCTACATCGCTAATGAGGGCGTGCTCATTCAGTCGGGTGATCAGAAAGTGATCATTGATGCGCTGTTTGACAAGTATTACGATGACTACCTGCACCCTTCGGAAGACCTGCTGGAAACCATGATTGCCGGAGAGGCACCCTACAATAATGTAAACCTGTTGCTCTCTACTCACGTTCACCGCGACCACTTCGCCCCTACCGTAACAGGGCGTTTTTTAAAGGGGCACCCCGAAACCCGCCTGATCTCTTCGGCACAACTGGCCAAAAGCTTAGCCGATGACTATGCAGAAGGGGCTTCGATCACCGCACAAACTGAAGGCATTGTACGAGATGAGGCCATTCATGAGCGTACCGTTGAGGGCATTAAGGTGCATGCTTTCTTTATCTATCATGCTGGTGGTAGTCGAACGCGCAGCATCGAAAACATGGGATATATTGTGGAACTGGGTGGCCTGCGCATCTTGCACCTGGGCGACTCTGACATGAACCCCGAACGTTTTGCAGCACTCGACTTAAAGTCCTTAAACATTGACATTGCCATGGTGCCTTACTGGTACATGGCAGATGAAACTGGCGTGAAAATCATCAATGAAAGCATCCAGCCGAAGCACTTGCTGGGCATCCATTTTCCCATTCTGGGTTCTGACCTTGCGAAGGAAAATATCGCCAAGAACTTTCCTGAAGCCCATGTGCTAACGAAAGTGCATGAAGAGCGCAGCTATTAGGCTTGTGTCAAAGCCATTTGCTTATGCTTGACTAAGAACAAAACTTTAACCCGGATGATTCAATAGAAATCGTAGTGAGGGCTTAAGTCACAATAAATCAGGAAGTTTGGTCTTGCAGCCATAGCACCGCTATGGTGAAAGGCAAAACGAAGTGAAACGGCTGATTTGAAGTGAGTTAAGCATGGAATAGAAAGTCTATTGCATGATCCGGGTTTAAACTGGCTTCATTACCCATTATCTAACCGTCCGACCGATTTAAACGGTCAGACGGATAATCCTAATCTGATTTGGCCTGTAGAATTCTATTCTCGGTCTACCTCTTACACTCACTACCCTACTTCCAATCGATCTTTTGTTTGCTCACACTTTTTTCAAAGGGCTTCCAAACCTTGGCCTCAAAATCATTGAAAGCCTTGAGGAAGGCAGTTACCATTTCATCGGCCTGATCGATCAAAACCTGCTCTTGTGCAGATGGCGTAGCATGGCTAGACATGAACTTACGGGACGCTTCTCTGATCTTCTTTACCGGAGTTGCTTCAAAGCTCTGCCAGGCGCCCACTTGCCTCCCCACAGGGGTACCCACGGCCTGATAGCGGAGTTCATCGATTTGTTTGGTCATTGCATTGGCAGCTGCCAGCAGCTTCTTTTTCTTAGCTGCTTCCAAAACCTCAATCAACTTGGATAGTGATTGCTTTTGATCATTCAGCTCACTTAGAGTGCCCCCTAATCGCTGCCTGATTCCATCCAGTTCCTTTTGTGCTTTGTAAAGGGCTTCATCAATTTCAGGGTCGAAGTCAAAACGAGGGTCAGCAATCACTTCCAGGTCCACAGTTGCGCTTTCATCGCCATAGGTGAGGGTAATGGTGTACTTGCCCGGCAATACCGCAATGCCCCTTGATTCTTCGTTAGTCCAGCTACCGGGCAGGCGATGAATGGTTTCGTCCAGCTTCCAATCAAGGTAATTCAACCCTTTCACTGGTGGCTGACTAGAAAACAGTTCCATGATGGTCTCATTGGCAGCATTGGTCACTCTGGCTGATACCACCTGGCCCTCTACCGGCTCATTGACAAAGTAAGGCACTTCTACACGCCAAAAGGACTTGTTATCTCCTTGAAAAGTGGTGTGAAAACCAGACCAGATGTTGCCGGGTGCATTGATGAAGAGGCCCTTGACCTGTACGGCCGGATTGACGGTAGATGCTGTAATATTCCCAGTCAATGATTGACTCGCTACGGTCCGCAATGCTTTCAAGTCATCAATGATCCAGATGGCTCGCCCAAAAGTGCCGATCACCAAAGCCGATTCTCTCCGCTGAATCTTCATGTCCATGGTGGAAACTGATGGGTAGCCATTTTTGAATTGCTCCCAGTTTTCACCCCTATCAAAGCTGATCCACAGTCCATTTTCTGTACCCAAAAAGACCAGGTTAGGCACTACGGGGTCCTGAATAAAGCTCAGGGAGTAGCCAAAAACCGGGCTATCCTCTTTTACCATCGATTTCCAGTTTTTGCCGTAATCTTCCGTTTTGAACAAATAAGGCCGATAATCTCCTTTTCTGTAATTGTTTACCACAGCCCAGGCTGTGCCAGATTGATACACTGAGGCATGGATGCGGGCCACCCAGCTGCCTTCAGGCATTCCTGTCACGTTTTTGCTGACTTCCTTCCAGGATGTGCCGCCATCTCGGGTCACTTGAATATGGCCATCGTCTGTGCCGGCCCAGATCACTTTTTTGTCAACAGGGCTGGGTGCCAGCGCCAGTATGGTATTGTAAAACTCAGCCCCGGAAGCATCGGGGGTCAGCCCTCCATAATCTCTTTTCTGCTGGGCTGGATTGTTGGTAGTCAGGTCGGGAGAGATGATGCTCCAGGTCTTGCCCTTGTCATTGCTCACATGCACAAACTGGCTGGCATAGTACACTGTGCTGGCATCATGTGGGTCTTGGGCAAAAGCGGCATTCCAGTGGAACCTCAGCCTTGGATAGTCGGCTGGGGTGGGTGGTTTGATGCTGCTGTAGTAACCGCCAATTTTGTCGTAGCGGTACAGGCTGCCATTCTGCGAAGTACCATAACCAAAGCGGGCATCTTCAGCATCGGGTGAGATGTAGAAACCGTCTCCACCCACCAAGTACTGCCAGTAGAGTGTGCGGATGCCCCCCCTGCGCCATACATAGCCCGGCCCGTACCAGTTGCCATTGTCTTGCAGGCCGCCATAGACATTGTAGGGCAAGTCCTCATCTACATTTACCTGATAAAACTGGCCTACCGGTATGCTCTCAGGAAAGAACCAGCTCTTACCGCGGTCGCGGGTAATGCCTATGCCTCCATCACCACCTATGATGTAAAACTCACCATCGTCAGGCGACATCCAGAAGGAATGAAAATCGGCATGGATGCCCTTGGTTTCATCTGCCGGAATTTGAGGTACCGGGTCGAAGCTCTCACCTCCATCGTAACTCACAGAAAGCGGTTGGTAGATGTTATAAAGTAGATTTTGATCGTCTGAGCTCACCGCCAGCTCCTGGAAATAAAAGGGGCGATTATTGGTGAAGCGTGGGTTATCGTTGATCATCTCCCAGCTGTTTCCACCATCATCGCTTCTGTACAGTGCGTTTTTTGTCGCCTCTATTTTGGCATATATCCTTTCGGGATTACTTGGGGCAATGGCCAGGCCTATTCTGCCCAATTCACCAGCAGGTAGACCCTCTTTATCCGTTAGTTTCTTCCAGGTATCGCCCCCGTCCAGCGTCATGAAAAGGCCGGAACCTTCTCCACCCGACACAAAGCTGAATGGCGTGCGATCGTGGTCATAAAGGGCTACTAATATCTTATTGGGGTTGGTGGGGTCCATCACCATATCGGCCACACCTGATTTGTCGTTGGTGAAAAGTATCTTCTCCCAGGTTTTGCCACCATCTTTGGTTCGGTAGAGACCTCGGTCGGGACCAGGCGTAAAGGTATCGCCCATGGCACCAGCATAAACTATATCGCCATCTTCAGGGTGAACTATGATACGATGGATGGTCTTGGTAGCTTCCAGGCCCATGTGCTCCCAGTTTTCACCTCCGTCACCGCTCTTGAAAATGCCCATGCCCAGGTTCATGGAGTTTCTGGGGTTACCCTCTCCGGTGCCTACCCACACTACATCAGGCTGGTCTTGCTGAATGGCCAATGCACCAATGTTCTGCGTGGGTTGATCATCAAAAACAGGCTCCCATCGGGTACCGCCATTTTCAGATTTCCAGACGCCTCCACTGGCTGCACCCACGTACATCACATTTGGATCTGCACGCACCACATCAATGGCCGTAATGCGACCACTCATGTTGGCCGGGCCTACACTGCGTACTTTGAGGTTTTTGAAAAGGTCTAAATGATTGGTTTGTGCGTGGAGGCTTGGTACGAAACTAAGTAGTAGTAACAAAAGCCCTCCGGTTCTGAGCAAAGATTTCATGGCGTGGGTGTTAACCAGCTTCAATTTCTACTTTATCCCGAATTATGCAATAGACTTTCTATTACATCCATATCTCGTTTCACATCTGGGCTGCGCTTTGTTCGATTACTGAAATCAAAAACCTCTATAGCACCTCATTCCTATGAAAATGGGAATCTCCATCGTCACCTGGAAAATCCGAGAGAGATTCCCGCATGCGCGGGAATGACGAACCAGAATATTTGCTTGGCTGCAGATTCGGCCCTCCATCCAGAAAGGCCTAAAAATCAGCGACTAGAATAAGTGTCTAAAGAAGGAGGCAATGACTTTTCCTGGTAGTCAGCCGAATTCAAGGCATACGGGCATGCTTATGTAATACCAGCGCTGCTTTCTTATGCCCAATTGCTGGTTGGTTCGTACCATCTCTTTGATTTTGGCCAGCAGTAGCTGACGGGTGATCGTGTCCATTTCAGAGATATCGATGGCTTTGAGTTTTTTCACCCTTTTCCACTGAGCCACTGCATTGCTCTGATCAAAGGTGTACAGCACCAATTTCTTGTCGTGACTCAATTCATAGTCGCAAATGGAGGACAAGGAAATTTCGCGAACTTTTTCTCTCCTGGCACTTAACCAAGAGCAGGCAGGGATAAGCAGGGATCGTCCATTGGCAGAAAGCCGCATAGGCGATGACTGGCTCCTTCCTTTTTTGGTTTGAAGCATGGTTATTTATCTATTGTAACCCGAATAATGCAATAGACTCTCTTTTCCAGACATAACGATTTCTATCGCATCATCCGGGTTGGATGAGGTATTCAAAAGTAACCCATTGAAATAGAGGAGCTAGGGGAACTGCGTGGACAAAAAAGGGACGACACTCAAAACAAAAATCAAATCACAAATTCCAAATTCCAACGTGTACTGTTCAGAATCGATACTATGGCAAACCCTTAGACTGTTCAAAAAAGCAATACCGCTCTTCAACTTCAGTGAACAAGTGAACCAATAATGCCGTTGAAAGTGTAGAGTCACCCGTTCTTCAAACCGCTTTGTTCAACCAAAAACACACCTCATGAGATATTTAGTGTTTACCCTTCTTCTTTCCTGTCAAGTGGCTTTTTCACAACAAGTAAGCGTGACTAGTGGAAACTTGCGTGCCTACAACCCCTTTAGCCTGGCAATCAAATTCAACCCGGAGAGCAGCAAAATGATCAGCGATGAAGACCGTTATTTGCCTCAAGAAGTACTGGATAACTCAAAGGCTTATGTATCGCAAATGAGGGTCCTGACTCCAAATGACTTTTCATTGAACAATACACCAAGGGCAAGGGGCTTCAATAATGCCGTGATGTTTGGCAGTACCATGACCCAAAGCGTCAATTTTCTGGGTCTTAAATCAAGTGTGAGGTATGTCTTCGATTACAATAACAATCTCATAGACCATGAATGGAGCTTCTCGCTCAGCAAGAAGAAAAAGAAGAACGGCAAGGGCATTGCCGCTAGTTGGCGGTTGAACAGGTAGATTTTAGATCTCCTCAGGCTATTACACAGAGGGGCACAAAGAAGCACAAGGGAACACAAAGCAATATGCTTGAGAAGAAGTCCTATTAGGTCTTTCAAGTACCTTCAGAGTCATTTGCATGAGACTTTGAGGAGGGTACCAGTGCAATCACTCCCCATCAAACCAGGTCTTGAAGGCACCTACCTTCTCGCGGCTCACAATGATTTCGCGATCGAAGTTCTGGGTCAGGATGATCTTTAGGCGGCTATTGCTGTACACCAGCACATCTTTAATGGCATTAATTTCAATGATATAGGTACGGTTAACCCGGAAGAACTTCTTGGGGTCGAGCATCTCTTCAAGCGTCTCCAACTTATAGTCGATGATCAGGCGCTTGGCCTCATTGGTTACGATATAGGCATTGCGGCCTTCTGCATAAAACAGATCGATATTGTCAGTGGTGACAGAACGAATGTGCTCGCCAATCTTCACCATAAAACGGGTCTTATAGTCGCGCTTGCTCAGCATTTGCAAGGCACTCTGAAGGTCGATGACTGAAGTAGCTTCTGCCTGTCCCGGCTCCTGCAGTTTGTTCTTCAGGCTGTGGAATTTCTCCAGGCTCTCACTCAGCGCATCAAAGGTGATGGGCTTCAGCAGATAGTCGATACCATTGGCTTTAAAGGCCTCAATGGCGTACTCATTGTAAGCGGTGGTAAAGATGACCGGGATGTCAAAATTCACCTGCTTGAAAATGTCAAAGCTCAGCCCATCGGTAAGCTGAATGTCCATAAAAAGCAAATCAGCCACTCCATCTTCGTTGAGCCAGTTCACGGCTTGTTTCACGCTCATGGCGGTACCAGCTATTTCAATGCTCTCATCGTAGCGATGCAAAAAGCGCTGGATTTTTTCAGCGGCCGGTATTTCGTCTTCTATGATAAATACTCTCATGTTCCTTAGTTCAAATCAAGCAGGGGTAATTTAATGAAAACATCGCCATGGGCCTTGATTTTAATCACCGGACGGTCGGTAAAATAGGCAAAAGCCTGGTCAACCGTATCCTGGCTATTCTTGATGAATTTGCTGGCACTCAGCTTGTCGTTTTCTCCGTGCTGAATCACCAGGTAGTCCTCATCCTTATCGCAGCTAATCTTGATGTGCAAGGGCTGGTATTTTGAGATGATGGTACCGTTGATGATGCAGTCGAGCAGCATGGGTGTAGTATTGGGCACCAGCAAACGTTCCGAATAAGGTTGGCACAAATCCACTTCGAGGCTTAGTTGGCCAGGATACTTCTCCTTAAATAGGTATATAATCGTTTTGGCAATACGCAATTCTTCTCTCAAGGGTACGAGCTCCCGCTTTCGGTTATCGAGTATATAGCGATAAACAAGGGAGAGCTGATCCACAAAATCTTCAGCCGCATCCTTATCGTGATGCACCAGTGAGATGAGCGTTTCCAGGCTCTGAAAAAGCAGATCAGGATTGATCTCGTTATTGAAAATCTCCAGCTGATGCTCCAGGTTCTGCCTTTTCAGATCTTCTTGCTCCAGCTGGTCCTCGTTTTTCACCGTGAGAAAATAGATGCTCAGATAGAACAGGGTGTAGAGCATGGTACTTACACCATAGATGGTCACCAATTTGGTGAGTGTCTGCCGGTAAGAGCTCAAAAATTCATACTCCAGGTAAAAGCGGAAATAGAGGGTTGAACCCAGGTAAGCCACCGCTACACCTACTATTAAGTTGGTTAGAAAAATCAGCGCGATACCAACCGGTTTTCTAAATTGCTCACCCGCATACCGCTCAAACAAGACTGTTGAAAGCCTTATGGATTCGGAAACCAAATAGGCCAGGGCCACACATACCAACAGCTCTTCTGTAAGTAGGGTATCGCCAATCTGCAGCAGGTTATTATTAATGAGCAGGATGAGGAAGTACATCATGAACCCATAGAGCGGGGGAACCGCCACCCTGAACATCGCCTGGTTGAGTAAATGCTTTCTCATGCGTCTTTCAGAATTGGGAGTCTCACTTCAAAATAATCCTGGTCGGTGACCTGTATCTCTTCCACGGTAAAGAATGAATATCGCTTGCGGATATTATTCAGCCCCACCTTGTGCGAGCTGGTTTTGGACGGAGTACCGGTTTTGTTGTTGAGCACCACCAGTTGGCCTGCCTCGTTGCGAATGTTGATTTTCAGCGGATCGTCATCGGAAATGATGTTGTGCTTCACCGCATTTTCCACCAGTAACTGAAAGGTAAGCGGGGGAATGGGCAATTGCATCAGCTCATCATCAATCTCAATTTTCAGGTCTACAGCGGTGGCATAACGAATGCGCAGCAGGTAGGCAAAGTCTTTCAATGCTTCCACTTCTTCATTCAGGCTTACAATCTGCACATTGCGCGTGTTGAGCACATAATTGAAAGTATCGGCCAGGTTGCGAATGAAAGTCTCAGCTACATGTGAATCTCTATACACCAGCGATGAAATGGTATTCATACTATTGAAGAGGTAGTGCGGACTCAACTGGCTTTTCAGGGCTTCAAACTGAAACTCCAGCTGCTTTCTTTCTGCTCTCAACTTCCTGATTTGACCTACTGAGTACTCGCTATAAGAGTAGGTGTTGAATTCCACCACACTTACTACAAAGAGGGTAAGAAAGGTGAGTACAATCACCTTCACCTCAATCTGGCTTTCCGCAAACTCGGCCTGAAACATGCCATAATTGATGATGCCCGTAAGGTTGGCCACCCAGGTAATCAGAATCATGATCAACACTACCCATGCAAAATCTATCACTAAGCCCGTGAGAAATCGCATGAGGATATTACGCCTCCAGGGCAACTTCTGGTTCAGCCTTTTATTGATAAGGCTCACGCCAAAACCCGCCACCTGCGAAGCAACGAAGGTGAAAATGTAGAGGTCGAGTTCGTCTCCCACATTGGGCAGCAGGCCATCGTGCTCACCATAGTACAGGTACATTAGTGTGAGCAGACCCATGACCGTAAAAAGTACAAGCTTCAGCAGCCTTGACATTGGTGTCGGGGTTGAATTGGGGCAGGAGAATAATTACACTGCCTAATTGAAAATGTCTGGATAAAAGGTAATGAAAAAAGCGGAACCCTTTAGCCCCGCTTTTGGATAGAAAACATTACACAATGCAAGTTTTAATCTATGCATCTGGCCACACGGCCGTAGTAAGTATCATTGCGGATATCTCTGGCGATATCCTTATAAAGTTTTTTCAAATCGTCATCGGCTCCACCCAACTGGCGACAAGCTTCTTTCAATACCTCTGACTTGTAGTAATCTGAATCGATGTCTTCAGCAGCTTTCAAAACGCTCATCATTTGAGACTTGGTAAGCTTTTCGTCCAGTACATCTTTCAAGATGGTTACTCTATAGTGATCAGAATCCATATTACCTACTTTCTCCAATACACGATCATAATCCTGCTCAGTCAAGTCTTGATCACGCAGCACCTTCTTGAGAATGAGGCTTGAGTAATGATCTGAATCTATGTCGTCAACCGTGTTCAGCAGAGATGCAAAATACTTAGATGAGATTTTGTGATCTTCGAACAGGTTAGAGATAATCACATTGCGGTAGTGATCAGAGTCCATGTACTCTACTCTCTCAATAATGGCTTCTACTACCTTGTCAGAGATATCACGGGCACGCATCATTCCTTTGAAAGTCTCCGTCACATAGTGATCAGAGTCGATGTTAGAAACGGCATCCATCAGGTTGTTGAAAGCCTCGTCTGACAGATTGGGTCTGTCCAAAGCATCTTTCAAAACCAAGGTGGCATAGTGATCTGAATCAATATCAGCAGCCGACTTCACAATCTGATCGATCACAGTATTGCTCAGCTCTCTACGATCGAGCAGCTGACGGAATACAGTCGTTTTGTAGTGATCAGAATCCATGATGGTAGAAGCTTCTAATACTTTCACTACCATGTCATCATTCAGGTCTTCTTTGAGTGCTCTTTTCAGAATGATCGACTTGTAATGGTCAGATTCCATTCTGCGGATAGAGGAAAGAAAAGCTGATGTGGCTTCTTCATTCTTGAAGAACAGATCGCCATAATCTTTGAATACTTCGGTGATGTAGTGATCAGAATCAAGCTCACGTGGCACATAACCCGCTACTTTAATCAATTCCGGATCAGAAAGGCCCATGCCCAACAATTCACGTAAGTAAATGCTGCTTACAAAGTCGCTACGGATGTCATCCACTTCACTCAGCACGCCATCCAGGCCACCTTTTTCGTAAAAGCGCTTCACACGACCTTCGGCACCAATGCCGGTAGTACGGATCACCTCTACCAATACATCGGCCAACCATTCACGGGCTTCAGCGTTGTCTTCTACCTTTCTACGACCTGTCCAGAACTGATAATCTACTGTTCCACCTGCAGCGGCCTCGGCCAGTACTTCACGTCTGTTGCCAAAAGAAGACTTTCTGATTCTCAGGTAACCACCCCTGGAAATCGACTTGATGCTTTTGTCATCATCTGCAAATTCAATCTTACCATCGTATTCGATGTCGAGTTTATTGCTGCCTCTCCGTGAACTGAAAGAGTAGCGATCTCCATTATGGCTGATGCTGGTAGACGTTTTTTGACCGTAAACGTCCTGGGCCATCACAAACATTGCCAACAGGGCAACGGCTACTCCCATGATCAGACTTCTGCGTTTTATTACTTGCGTTTTCATTTTTCAGGTATTTTGAGTGTTGCCTGGGTCGGCAGGTGACCAAACCTGCCTTGTCAGACGATGTTGTTTATTTTGAGTCCCGATAGCTATCGGGATTGACTCTTGACGTTCCCCTTAGTGGTGAACTGACAATACAATGATCAGAAGAATAGATACAAGAAAAAACCCAATGGAATTGAACTGTAAATTCCCTGCACTGAACCGTCAGTACTTGGTTTTATACTTCAAAATGCCTGAATCGAATGTTTTGACACTCTAATCAAATGTGACGGTTGGAAGGGCAGAATCCCTAACATCGGTCGGACCGCACAAAGCGGTCCAACCCTTTGGTATAAGGACACCTTCCCTTGAAGGGAAGGTGTCCTTACGGTTCTTCATCGATCTAAATCATGGTCTTATGGTTTATAGCTACTGCCTTATCGGATAATCTTAAAAACAATGGTACCGGGCAGGTTGAATCTATATCTTCAGCTGTATAATTCTGAATACCTCTATGAGAACACTGTTGAGTTGCTTACTGATCGTCTTGTTCATGGCCAGCGCCATGGCACAAGACGAAGAAAGCTATGTGAAACTTTATGAGACGAAAGGAAGCACGACTGGTCAGGCTTCAGGGCCTACAATGCTGCAATTCCATGGCCGTAACCTGAAAGACCTTTTCCGAGAGCTGGACCCGGCCTACGCTTATGAGATTGATAATAGCGACCTTAGGAATACACGGTACAGCCTGGAAGTACTGGGTGATCTTACAGACAAAACCTGGATCATCGAGCAGATGAACAAAATACTGGCAGAGGAAGGTCATGAGGTAAAAAAGACCAGGCGACACCCTCGTATCTATACCCTTGCCTTCCCCGACCAAAGTTGTGAGTTGAGTGAAGGTGCCACTAGCAGAGAAAGCCAGGTCAACCAATTCTGGAAAGGAGAGTGTGTAACATTATCGCGGATCATGGAGAAGCTCCATGAATGGCACCCCAACCTTTTGATTCAATTTTCTTCAGACAATAAGGTGCCTTTGGTCAAATTGGAGAAAAGTACTGTCAAAGACCTACAGAAGCAATTGACAGTCCAAGGCGTGGATTTCGAAATAGACGAAGCTTTGTCTTTGAATAAATACATTACGGTTTATCGTTAAGACCGAAATACGTTAGGAATGAATACCAACGGTCGGACCGCACAAAGCAGTCTGACCGTTTGGTTTTAAGGACCTTATATGTTGAGGAACACCTTAACTTGAAGGGAGGGTACTTGGCAACTTGTAAAAATAAAGGCCGCCCACCCTGCGGCAGACGGCCTTGACAACACGTTTTTGACCTTTATCCTGGTTAACCCAATAGAATGTCTATCACATCAACCGAGAATACTGTGCTATTCTTCAATGATTTTAGCTACCTCTTTCCAAATAGAATTAAACCATTCCTCGCCCTCGCCTTCAAAATCCAGGCGCTTTCCTCGCTTATAATAGGTGTAGTATATTTCACCGTCTTCTTCTTCTACAAAGATCTCCTTACCTGATTCATTTTGCTTAATCGAAAGAGAACCGCCTCGGGAAATTGACCTGATTCCCGATCCGTCTCTATCTAGTCGAACGCGACCATAAGCTTCTACCACATAGCCATCTGACTTCCAAACCTGCAATTCATAGCCGTTATCCATAATAGAATAGTGACCTGAAACTGGGGCTTTAGGAGCTATGGGTGCTATCGGAGTTATTGGTGTAATCGGAGTTATGGGCGCTATCGGAGTTATTGGTGATATCGGTGATATTGGAGCAATAGGCGCAATGGGTGTGATCGGCTGAATGGGTTGTATTGGTGCTATCGGTTGTATGGGCTGTATAGGCTGTATGGGTTGAATCGTAGGCACGGGTCTGGGTGGATGGACCCTGGTCCAACTGCGCCTGGACCTCCTTTTTTCTTTTTTATCTTCTTCCTGCGCCTGGCTGTTATAACCCAGACAGAGCATTAGCATCACAAAGAAGGAAACAATGAGTTTGGTGTTGTTTGAGTTTTCCATGATTTGAGTTTTTGACAATGTAATCTTCCGGAAATCATCTCCCAGAAAAAAGTGATGGGTAGTGAGTTGTGGTATTTGTGTATTGAACCCCAGGATTAAAGGACACCTTCCTTTTCTAAGGACACCTTCCTACGAAGGGAAGGTGTCCTTGATAATGTCATTCATACCGCATACTCGTCACCGGATTAGCCATAGCAGCCTTTGCAGTCTGCAGGCCAATGGTCACCAGCGAGATAAACAGGGTGCCAGACAAGGCCACCACAAATACCAGCACGCCTATCTCTGTGCGATAGGCAAAATCTTCCAGCCATATGTTGAGCACGTAGGTAGCCACAGGCACCGATATGGCAAAAGCAATGAGGATCAACCAGGCATAGCCTTTGGAAAGCAGTGCAATGATGCCTGCCACAGAAGCACCCATCACCTTGCGAATGCCTATTTCCTTGGTGCGCTGGGTAGTGATGAGCGAAGAAAGCCCCAACAAACCCAAAGAGGCAATGATGATGGCCACTACTGAAAATGTGCCAATGGCACCGGTCAGGCGGTCTTCCGACTCGTAAAGCTGCTCAAATTGACTGTCGAGGAAGTAGTAATCAAATGGCACGGAAGGCAAAGCTGCCTGCCATTGCTCTTTGGCCAGATTGAGTGCGTCCTGAGCCCTTCCTGGCTGCACACGTGCTACCGTATAGCCATGAATGCCGTTGGTAGGCCTTCTGTAAAAATGGATTACTGGTGCTACTTCTTCTGCCAGCGACTGGAAATTATAATCTTCCACCACGCCCACAACTTTCATTTTTCGTCTGCCAAAATTCAGGTATTTGCCCTCAATGCTCTCCCAGCCATAGGCATCAAAAGCTGCACGGTTCACAATGGCAGAACCCGTACGTTCCTCCTCGCTATTCGCTATAAAGTCACGCCCATCTACAAAATCGATTTTGAAATTGGAGAAGAAATCATGGTCTACATAAGTGAAGCGCATTCGAAGGCGCTGCTCAGGGGTAAAGCCATCGGGCACCACAAAGGTGAAACGGCCCGGGAAGTTGCCGGGAATAGACGAAGAAGCACTCAAAGAGTTGATGGCTGAATTTTGCCTCAGGTTGTTGCGCATGGCTTCCAGCTGATTGGGTGCTTCATCGGCATTGGGGAAATCGCTTTGGTTGATGGGCAGCACCAGCAGGTTGGCCTTGTCAAAAGCCATGTCCTGGTTTTTCATGTACTTCACCTGCTTGCTAATGATGAGAGTGCCTACAATGAGCAAAATCGAAAAGGTGAATTGCAAAACCACCAATCCGTTTCGGATAAAACGGCTCGTTTTGCTCGACTTCAGCACCTTGCCTTTCAGCGAATCTACGCTTTTGAGAGAGGTGAGATAAAAAGCCGGGTAAAGGCCCGAAGCAAGGCCAATCATTGCCGCAAGGCCTAAGAGGGACATAAGGTGTAGCGGATTGTCCATAAAGTTCAGACTCAACTCCACATTGTAAAAAGCATTGAACTGAGGCAGTATCAAAAAGGCCATCAGCACACCCAAAACCAGAGAAACGAAGGTAATGCTGAGCGATTCGACCAAATATTGACCGATCAGTTGTCGCCTGAGGGCACCCAATACTTTTCTCATGCCTGCCTCACGCGCCCTCTCCATAGAGCGAGCCGTAGCCAGGTTCATAAAGTTGATGGAGGCGATGGACACGATTACAATGGCCACAACCAGTAGAATGAATGCATACTGGCGGTTGCCGTTGAACTCGTCATAAATATCCAGCAGGTTGATGAGTTTGAAATTGGTGGTTTCGGCCGTTTGTTCATCCCAGGTTTTGGTAATGAAGCCTTCAAATCGCTCTTCCAGTGCCGCTATGTCCGTACCTTCTTTTACAATGAAGTAGGTTTCTAAAAACGAAGAACCCCAGTTGCCAGCAATCCCCTCATACTGCGGGTGGCTCTGAACAGGTACCAGCACATTGGGCTGAAGTCGGGTGTTATAGGGCACTTCGGCCAATATTCCTGATACGATGTATTGGTTGCCTAATCCTCTGGCCTCAATGGTTTTGCCCATGGCATTTTCTCCAGGAAATAAGCGCGCTGCTGCTGCTCTGGAAATCACAATGGCGTTGGGGCTACTCAGCACATCTTCGCGATTGCCTTCTTCCAATTCATAATCGAAGACGGAAAAGAAGGAGTTATCAGTGAGAATGGCTTCCTCATAAAATCGCTGGTTGTTTACCTCCAACCACAGCGGATTATCTACCACCCTGGCACCACCCGTCAGCTCGGGGTAGTCGGCCATCATGGCGTCCAGTGCAGGGGCCCAGGTATCGTAAGTGTCTTGTGTACCCGTGGGCGTGATGCGTTGCTTGTACAGCATAAAGGTGTTTTCGGCCTGGCTATGCATGCGATCATAGCTCAATTCGCTTTCAGAATAAAGCAAAATGAGCACCGCAGCACCTATGCCTACACTGAGCCCAAAAATGTTGATGAAGGTGTAGCCCTTGTGGCGCATAAGGCTACGCAGGGCAACTTTGATATAGTTTTTGATCATGACCTTTGAGTTTTTTGGTTGAACCGGTTTGAAAAAGTGGTCAGACCAGAGGTCGGTCATAGACAGGTCTGGCCTGACACTTTCGAAGAACAATGTAAGTTATTACCTATGTTCTATGCCAGTTAGACGCGATGAACCGGGAAATAGATACAGCCAAAAGTTGGATGAGTGGATTGAATCGTCACAACGAAAAGGCTAACTTCGAGGCAAATTCATGACTATGAAAACCAAATTGCTCGGGCTATCATTGCTCGTACTCACCCTATTTTCCTGTAATCAGCCCAAACAGGAGCAGCAAGAAGTTGCCTATGGAAATCCCGCAGCAGAGGGCTTCAATGCAGAAGGTTCAGATGCTAAAGCCATTGCCATTGCCGATGAAGTGATGGAAGCCATGGGCGGTCGCGAAGCCTGGGACAACACCCGTCATCTTTGCTGGAAATTCTTCGGTCGTGATGAGCTGGTTTGGGACAAGTGGACAGGCAACGTTCGCATAGACAGACCCGATAGCACCACTTTGCTTTACAATGTAAACGAGCACAAAGTGAGGGCATTTAAAAAAGGAGAAGAAGTTACCGATGCAGAGGAGCTCTCAGGTTTGAATGAAACTGCCAAACGCATCTGGATCAACCATTCTTACTGGTTGGCCATGCCATTTAAGCTCAAAGACTCTGGGGTTACACTCAAGTACATGGGAGAAGAACAAGACGATCAGGGAGCAGATTGCGAAAAGCTAGAGCTGACCTTCGAATCGGTAGGCGTTACACCAGACAATCGTTATTGGGTGTGGGTAGAAAAAGAAAAGAATCTGATCTCACAATGGGCCTTTTACCGAAGCAGCGGAGACAGCTCCCAGGGTTTCAACCTTTCTATAAATAAATATGAGCAAATGGGTAAAATATTGCTCTCTACCGGCCGTGGAGACCGAAATGCGCTGACTGAGGTCATGGTATTTGATGAGCTTCCTGAAGCTGTTTATTCTTCAGTGGAAAAGCCAGATTTAAAGGCACTGATTACTCCATGAGAAAGCTTATAGGACTGAGTCTGCTGCTGCTCGTTTTTGGCTGTGGCAGCCAGGAAATCATCCGTACCCCAGTTTGGCAGCCCGGAAATAGCGGTGTAGATGCCGGGCTTCGTGGCCTCAGTGCCGTTTCGGAAAATGTGGCCTGGGCCAGCGGTAGTGCCGGTACCGTCATTCGCACCATCGATGGAGGCACCAGCTGGCAGGAAGTGAGCGTTCCCGGAGCCGACACCATTCAGTTTCGCGATATCGAAGCCTTTGATGCCAACACAGCCATTATCCTCAGTGCAGGCTTGCCCGCAGTGATCTACAAAACCACAGATGGCGGTCAAAACTGGGAACAGAAATACTTCTCTATGGTAGAAGGCACCTTTTACGATGCCATGGACTTTTGGGACGATCAAACAGGCATTGCTTTTGGCGATGCCATTGATGGGCGACTGCTCATTCTACGCACTTTCGATGCAGGGGAAACCTGGGAAGAGTTGCCTTTTGAAAATCGACCTCAGGCCATAGACGGACAAGGTGGCTTTGCGGCCAGTGGTACCTGCCTGAGAACACAAGGTGATAAAAACGTCTATATCGGACTAGGCGGTGATGAGTCAAGCCTTTTTTATTCACGAGACCGGGGTGCCAGCTGGCAGAAGACCGTAACTCCGCTCGACCATGGTGCCAGTGCCGGTGTTTTTTCCATTCAGTTTAGAGATGCGAAAAATGGAATCATGGTAGGTGGCGACTATAGGGCAGATTCTCTTACCACAAAAAACAACATTGCCTATACACAGGATGGTGGCAAAACCTGGACCAAAGTAATGGCCGGCATGGAACCCAACGGGTATCGTTCATGTATCGACTTTTTCGAAGAGTTTGTATTGGTCGTGGGCCGCGGCAGCAGTGACTTTTACCGGGAAGGCGACATGGCTTATACTCCTATGGAAGGCAAGTATTTTGCGGTTTCAACTACCAAGGACGGCAAAGCTGTCTACGCCAGTGGGCCTGGTGGCGCAGTGGCACGCTTAAATTTTAAATGATACCAAGGACACCTTCCTTTTGAAGGAAGGTGTCCTTTAGGTTTATTCATATCTTAAACTCTTCACCGGATTGGCATAAGCTGCCCTTAAAGAATGGTAACTCACCGTCAGTAGCGCCACTAGCAAAGAAGCACCACCTGCCAGGGCAAACATGCCTGCATCCAGGCCAACGCGGTATTCAAACACCTGTAGCCAGCGATTCATCGAGTACCAAACCAGCGGTACGGCCAGGCCAAAACCCAGCATTACCAGGAAGAGGAAGTTTCGCGCCAGCAACAGCACCAGATTGATAACGCCTGCACCCAATACCTTGCGAATGCCAATCTCTTTGATGCGCTGTTCCGCAGCGAATGAGGCCAGTCCAAATAGGCCTAGCAGGGAGATAAATACCGCTATGCCCGCGAAATAATTGGCAAGGGTACCAATGTTGCTTTCACGCTCATAAAGCCTGGCATAAGAGTCGTCCAGAAAGGAAAGTTCGAAAGGGTACTTGGGGTTGGCCTCCTTAAAACCCTGCTCTATCCAGTCCAAAGTGGCTTCTGTTTGTGCCCCATCAATGCGCATGAATACATATTCTGCACTTTCTGGCCTGAGGGATATCACCAGGGGATCGATGGCATTGTGTAGGGAAGAAAAATGGAAGTCTTCCACGATACCCACTACCTGCCCTTCGCGCCCCCAGAAGTTGACCGGGTAGTTGAGTGGCTCTTCAATGTCTTGTAACATGGCTGCAGCCGTAGCCTGGTTCACCACTACATTGGCCGTATCGCTCATGAGTTGCTGATCAAAAGTGCGACCCTGGGCCATGTTCATGTCAAAGGTCTGGAAGAAGTCGTGCCCCACCAGCAGTACGTTAAAGAGCACCGCTTGATCGGCATTTTTGCCTTCCCAACGGAACCCACCGGAAGTAGAGCTCGAAAGGTAAATGGGCACTGCCGAGGTAGTAGTTGCGCTTCTGATATTGGGGTTTTCCAGCATGCGCGACTTAAACAGGTCAAGCCGATCTACCAGATCTCCTTCTACCGGTATATACACCAGGTTGTCTTTATTAAAACCCAGGTTTTTGTCCTTCACATAATTGATCTGCTTGTGCACCGCCATGGTGCCAATGATGAGAAAAATAGAGATCAGGAACTGGAAAACCACCAGGCCTTTTCTGATGCCCGCACTCCAGCCAGAAGAGCGGAAAGTACCTTTCAGCACCTTTACCGGGGCAAATGACGACAGGAAAATGGAAGGGTAACTTCCCGCCAACAAACCAACCATCGTAGCTACGGTCACTAATAAAAACAGATCGCCCGGATTGACTACAGAAAAGGCCATGGCCTTGTTGGTAAAGGCATTGAGACCCGGCAATACGAGCATAATCAGCAGGCCTGCCAGTAGTGCAGAGATCAAAGACATGATGATGGACTCGCCCATAAATTGTGCTACCAACTGCCCGCGCGTAGAACCAGTCACTTTTTTGACGGCAATCTCCTTGGCTCGCTTAGAGGCACGGGCCGTTGCCAGGTTCATAAAGTTGATGCAGGCAATGACCATGATGAAAATGGCCACAGCCGAAAACAGTCGCACATAGGTAATACGCCCCCCTGCCTGTTGACCATCTTTGAAATTACCATAGAGGTACATATCGCCCAGTGCTTGTGCAAAAATATCGATGGTAGAACCTTCGTCATGGTCCCTGATAAAGCTTTTGATCTTTGCATTAAAGGCATTGGCATCTACTCCCTCATGCAGTTTGATGAAGTCACGAATGCCATTATTTCCCCATTCTTCAAGCCAGCCATTCTGATCCATCCAAGGGGCAATGGGCAAAATAAATTCAAAGGGGATGCCGGAATTGACCGGTACATCTTCAAAGACGCCTCCTATTTTATAATCGCCCCAGCCATTGATGGTTATTACCTGATTCAGCGCTGATTCTTCACCAAAAAACCGCTGTGCCATGGAGACAGAGATATAGGCAACATCGGGTGCTACTAAAGCGCCCTTTTTAGTCCCCTCAACGAATGGATGTGTGAAAATTTCGAAGAAGTGCTCGCTGGCTACTCTGCCGGTCTCCTTAAAGCTCTGGTTGTCGATGATGAAAAGTCGCTCTTGCGTCCACGACACTTGGGCAATGTATTCCACCTCAGGTAGCTCCTCCTCAAAAGCGGCCTTTAGAGGGCCTGGATTTGCATTGGTGGTAAACGTATCGTCACCATAGTGCTGATGCTCCATTATGCGATAGATGCTGTCTGAATCGGTGTGAAAGCGATTGACGCTGTGTTCGTCACTGATATAAAGGAAGAGCAAAAGGCTGGCTGCCATGCCTACGGTAAGGCCCATGATATTGAGCAAACTGTAGCCGCGTTCTTTCCAGAATACCCGGAAAGCGGTTTTAATGATGTTTTTGACCATGATAAAAAATTAAGGTTAACCCGGATAACTGACGAGTTGAGTCCGAATACGTTACATCTAATGGTCAAATAATCGAGAGCAAGGTTGCTTCAATCATTGAAAAGCGCCTCAATCATCTTCTTGATGTTACCGGCAAATGACCTTGAAACGGGGATCAATTCTTTGCGCTGGAGCAGGTGCAATTTGTAGCCCTGCGAGTTGCCTTCCAGGTAGCTCACCCTTTTGATGTTGACGATAAAAGTGCGGTGGCAACGCTGCAAAATAGGATAACCCGCCAGCTGATCGGCCATGGCTGAGATTTTATTGCGAAGAAGCATCTTGCTCTCTTCACCAGCTTCTTCGTAGAAGATTTCCACATAATTGCCAGCCGAAGCGATATAGGCAATATCGCGATGGTCGATTTTCAAATACTCATTGGCATTTGTAGAAGATAGCACCACCAAATTGGAAAGCTCACCGGCAGAGCTGCCTTTCAAAATATCATTCAAGTAGGCTACCTCCTTCAGGTTCTGCTTGTACTGGTAGATTTGCTTGAAAAAGATGACCCCAACAGCAGGCATTATGGCAATTACAGCCGTGTATTTGAGCATTACCCAATAACCCTCCAGAGGGTCACGTGCCTCGAAAAAGAATTGGGCATAGACATAATTGAGGGTGGCAATGACCACCACCATCCAACAAACCCAAACCAGCTCTTTCCACACCCGCCAATGTGCTTCTTTAAACAGCTGTGGGAAAATCCTGGGCATCATCACCATGTTGAGGGTGCAAGCCAACAAAGTGACTGCACCAAAGCCCAAAGCCACCGCTGGTTTGATGCCTGGGGCCAAATATTGAATGTCAAAAGGAGTGAATACCAGGCAGAAGGTGCCAATAAAGAAAGAGATCACTACTACCAATTGCCAGGCCTGACGGCTGTTGGCATAAAAGGGATAGGGCTGCTGAAGCAAGGCCCAAAAACCATGGAGGCGCAGTGTGGTCATCTACACCTTGAAATTAGGAAAAAATGTAGAATTCTGGTTTTTATCGGTCGGACCGTTCCAGGCGATCTGACTGGCAGGGAATTGCCCAACCACTCAAATTACCCCTGCATCCTTGGCGATTTGTACGCATTTCCAGAAAACCCAGACAGCCACTACTACATTGGCAAAAGAGAAGATTTTGAGCCACAAAAGACTAAGTCTTTTCCTGAAAAAAAACCCGATAAAAATCAAAACCATGAACAGGAAGATGAATTTGAAATCATAAGAAAAACCGAAAGAATAGCCAACCGGTTTTCTCAACGGATCGGCATAAATCGCAAGCAGTTGGAAAAGCAAAACGATTAAGAAAATATGGGCGATCAGACTGAATATGGCCGCCCAACCAGACCTTTTTATCCAAACTTCTTTCATAATTTCACTAGCGATTCCTGATGCTCGGTGAGTTCACTTTCTTCAATTCCAGCTCGTGAAAGAAGATGTCATTGTTGGGCACATCAATGAGAATGCCTGTGATTTCTCTCTGAGCATTCATTTGGAACTGCACCGTACCAAAACCAAACCAGGCATGCTCCTGATCCCACTTGATTTCATAAGTATCGAAGTGCCAGTGCTCCAGGCCAGCCGCCAGTAAAGGCGCATGCGAAAACTCAAGTCTGAGCTTGCCATTTTCGTTTTTCACATACACTTCACCATACATGGGGGTGTAGAAAATACCAGTATAGGCATCGGCTTTTTGAGAAGGCTTGGTGTTTTTGACTTGTGTCGATTTGACACGGTCAATCCTATCATACATGCCGTATGAGAGGTTTTCGAGGGCATTGGCTGAGCGGTCAACCTCTTCTGCACCAATGTATCGGTCCATCACATAGTCGGTGATGATGCCGGAGATGCCACGCATGCCATTGGTGAGCACTACGATGCCCAGATTCTCTTCGGGCATCATGGCCACTCTTGAGTACATGCCATCATATCCACCACCATGAGAGATGATTCTGCGACCCTTATTATCACTAACGCCCCAGCCCAGACCGTAGCCGTTAAAGTTTCTGCCGGGTCGGGCACGCTTGGCTCCTTCACTCACGCGGAAGTTGTTGTGAGGCGTCCAAATCAGGTTTTGCGTTTCTTTCTTTAGCTGCGAATCCTTTTCCTTTACACCCATTAGCTGAAAGTTCATCCACTGGGCCATATCATTCACAGAGCTGATGATGCCGCCTGCAGCACCCATATTGTCCCAGTTGGTCCAATCGATAACAATGTTTTCATCACGAACCGCTTTATGGGGTGTGGCTACATTGCCCATTCTAGCCAGGTCATTGGTAGAAGTAATGGTGCGACTCATGTTCAGGTCGTTGAAGAAGGTTTCCTGCACATACTCGTGCCATTCCTGGCCTGTTACTGCTTTGATCACCTCTCCTGCCGTGATAAACATGAGGTTAGAATAACCATAGCCATCGCGGAAGCCATAGGCCTGAGGCACAAACTTGGCCCTTTTTACCACTTCCTCGGCACTGAGTTCTGACTTGTACCAGATCACATCTCCGCTGAAAGTGCCCAGTCCCAGTCGGTGGCAGAGCAGGTCTTCAATGGTGGCATTGTTGGAAGCGTAGCTGTCGTACAGTTCAAAGTAGGGCAGGTAGTCGCGCACCTTGTCTTTCCAGCCAATCTTGCCCTGGTCTACCAGCGTACCCAATGAAGAGGCAATGAATGCCTTGGTATTAGAGGCAATCGCGAAGAGCGTGTTTTCGTCTACCTTATCACTTCCGCCTTTTTCCAGCACGCCATAGCCTTTGCTATGCACTACTTTGCCGTCTTTTACAATGGCCACTGCCAGTCCGGGTACATTCCAGTCTTTTTGGGCCTTGGCAATGTATTGGTCAATCCTCTTAAGGTCCACTTGCGCTTGCAGCGAAGCAGAGATCAGGAAAAGGGCAATCAGGAAAAGGGGTTTTAGAGCTTTCATGGCATATGTTCTTTATTCCAGCTTTTTACCTGTGATTCGTGAAAAGATTTCTCCCGTTGGTCGAAATGACTTCCGCGACACAGATTAGAATGGCATACAATTTAGCGATTAGCATAAGAAATGATGAATGTTGAATTATGAATGTGGCCTTGTCATCGCTCATCCATCATTACATCAGGCCTAAAAGGAGCATTGCGAATTCGTTTACCTTTTTATCATCGATAAAATTTCTCCTTTACGCCTTGGTCGGTGTTGTCACCGACCAATATTAGCCTTCTTAGAGCTTGTCGGTGACAACACCGACAAGGGCGAAGAAAATACCGACAAGGGCAGATTCAAAAGCAACAATTCTCTTTGTGCCTTCTCTGTGCCCTTTGTGTAACAGCTAAAAAGGCAGCTTCCCTAAATCCACATTACCTCCCGTCAGGATGATGCCTACCTTCTGCCCAGCGAAAGCTTCTTTGTTCTTGAGTAAAGCTGCAACGGGTACCGCACAGCTAGGCTCGATGATGATCTTCATGCGCTCCCATACCAGCTTCATGGCGGCTACTATCTCCTCATCGGTAACCAGGAAAACCTCCTTCACCAGCTCTTTGATAATGGCAAAGTTCTTATCACCCATGGTGGCCAGCAGGCCATCAGCAATGGATGAGGGATTTTCGAGGCGAACAATCTCTCCGGCCTCCATGCTCAAATAAGTGTCTTTGGCTCCTTCTGGCTCTCCGGCATATACGGTCATTTCAGGAGCGAAATAATGCGCGGACAAAGCTGAACCTGCCAGCAGTCCACCACCACCGACCGGAGTCATTAGGGCGTCTAGTCCTGGCAGATCTTCTATCAGCTCTTTGGCTGCTGTGGCTTGCCCGGTGATCACTGAATAATCGTTGTATGGGGAAATGAACGAAGCACCGGTTTCTTCCTGAATCTTAGCGGCTCCCTCTTCCCGAGACTGTTGCGTAGGCTGGCAAAGCGTGATGTTAGCTCCATAGCCCGCAACAGCCTTCTTCTTGACCTCAGGGGCGGTTTCCGGCATCACAATATAAGCAGGTACATCATTCAGCTTGGCGGCCAATGCCACGGCCTGAGCATGATTGCCCGAGCTATGGGTCACCACCCCCTTTTTTCGGTCTGCTACTGGCAAAGACATCAGGGCATTCAGTCCGCCACGGGCCTTGAAAGCGCCTATCTTCTGGAAGTTCTCGCATTTAAAATACAGCTCACAGCCAGCAATGTCATTGATGCTTTGAGAGGTAAGTACTGGTGTGCGATGGATAAAAGGCCTGATCAGGTCGTGGGCTTCTTCGATGTCCTGCGCTGAGATGGGGAAGTTCATGAGGCTAATTTAATAAAGAACAATTGCCATTGCTATACCGCAGAATCGCGCAGAGGATTCGCAGAGAGCGCTGAGGGTATTTCAAAAACGATATGCCAGGACGCACTTGTAGCCGCAAGGGTCTAATTGCAAAGTGCACAAAGGTTTTTGCTGACTCAGATCAAAAATGCTAAATGATAAATGTTGAATGAGCTCATTTTTCATTCCTCATTCAACATTAAGCATTTCAAGCAGGTCAATCGTTTAGATACTGAAACAACCCCGATAGCTATCGGGGCAGCATGACGGTGAGAGATAGTTATTGCTTCACTAGTTCCATTTGCTTCACTTTTACCCATACCGGGTTATCGGACTTCGGAGCTTCATACACTGCCAGCTTGATTTTATCTGATTCTCTCATGTCCCAATCGTACTTGCGGATGATCGTCTGCTCGCCTTGCTGGTCAAACTCGGTCATGACATAAGATTTGCCCTCACCCACACTGCCAAAGTACCGCCTCATGGTATCTTCATCCTGGTCTCCTATCCGGCCATCCGATAGCTTTTGGGCATAGGTGTTGAAGGTCTTTATGCTGAAGGCTTCTGTCTTTTCCTGACCGTATTGTTCCGTGGTGAAGTTGAGCACTGCACAGCCTTGGAGCACTCCAAAACCCTTGAGGGTGGCCGAGCCTTTTTGCCAGCTGTCTCCACTCTTCTTTTCGGCCTCACCCTTCCAGTTGCCAACCAGGCCTCTGAATACATCAAAACCCGGCAGGTTACAGCGGCTACCCTGATCATAAGTATGACCCTCCTCACCTTCCGGCCAGGCAGGTTCGGCAGCTGTTCGGGTAAACTCCATGATCCAATTATGGGTCCAGGTTTTGCCGCCATCTTTGGTAAAAGCATCGTCCCAACGTAGGTGATAGGGCGAGATGTCAGAAAAAGAGTAGCGTGTTAAGGTATCGCCTTTGCCTCCAAAGAATTCTCCCCGGCCATGCCTGAACTCACCTTCCAGGGATGACATGCCTGAAGCATTCGGGCTTGGCCAGTTGAGCCAAAGCACCCATTTCTCACGTTTCCAGTCATAATAGCGCAAACTGAACCCCTTGATGCCCTGGATTCGGGAATCGTTCCAAAGCTCCAGAATAGCACGCCCTCCATTGATGGAGTAGATCTCGGCCTTCGATTTCACCTGATTAAGCCAGGTTTTGTCTGGTTGCTGAATGCGCAGGTTCACATCCCACTCCCCCACCCAGAAGTCGAACTGCCGGTCTTTGGCCAGGGTCAGCGGGTTGGCTTGTTGTGCAGTCGCAGTTTTGGAAATGACAAAGAAGGCAAGGCAAAAAATGAGGAGGAAGCGGTTCATGATCCGAAGATTAGTTACCTAAAGTTTACGCTAAACTGTCTAAGTCGCTATCACATAGATATGTGGTTTTAGGGGGTAAAGCAGCAATTCGTACTCTCAAACCTGTAGCAGCCGACCAGCAAGGCGTTATGGCAGCGTAAAAATCACACCATGAAAAACCTTGCTCTACTCCTTTTTTCATTCTCTGTCATCAATATACTGTCCTGTGGATCGGATGGTGGTGGAGAACCCGCTGCCACTGAAATTGCAGTGACTTTTGTAACCGTAATTGATGCCGATAACCAGGGCAATGCCTCGGACATCAATGTACGATTCAATCCCTCAGCAAACGAAGGGGATGTGGACGAATACCGTGTGATCGTGTCCAAAGCGGGCAATGCCAGCAGCCTCACGAGCACTACTGCTTCGGCCCTGACAGCCGACCGATACTTTTCAGTTTCTCCAACGGGAGCGGTTATCGATACTGCACTACCTGCTACACTGAGTGACAGCGATGGGGACGCCATTGCGGAAGGCAATACTTACCAGGTGCTGGTACTCACCTTGCCTACCGCCACCAGCACCGCCACGGCAGATCTCTTCCTCTCCGGAACCCAATTGACGCTTGCCAAAACCAACATACTGGAAACCATGGTTGAGATGCCCATAGGCACCGGTGGTGTGGCCATAGATGCGAATGGCAATATCTACTGTGCCGACTTTGGCGTTGCGCTTTCAGGCCCTCCGGGCACCAGCGTTTACAAAATCACACCACAGGGTCAGGCCTCCGTTTTCGCCAGGGGCTTCGTGGGCGCTTCAGGAAATACCTTCGGAGCAGATGGCAACCTGTACCAATCGAACATTCAGGGTGGAACCATAAGCGTTGTTACTCCCAATGGCACAGTGACCCAGTATGCTGCGGGTATGAGTGGCCCGGTAGGCCTGATTTTCGACCCGGAAGGCAACCTCTATGCGACTAACTGCAGCGACAATACCATCAAAAAAATAACGCCTGAAGGAGATGTAAGCACCTATGCTTCAGGTGGCATATTCAACTGCCCCAACGGTATCGCCATCGACAATGACGGCATCCTCTATGTGGCCAACTTCAGCAATGGAAATGTGGTGAAGGTAGAGCCAGGCGGCCAGACTTCGGTGTTTGCTACCCTGCCCGGCAACAACAACGGTCACATCACCTTTTATAAGAACAAACTGTATGTAATAGCTCGTGCGGCCAATCAAGTATATGAGCTCAATATGCAGGGGAACAGCACTTTGTTGGTCGGTTCAGGTCAACGAGGGCATGATGACGGGCCAGCGCTTTTGGCGACCCTTTCTCTGCCCAACGACCTTGGTTTTAGCCCTGACGGAAAGTACCTGTACATCAACGATTCGAAGCCTGTAGGTGGCACGTCTGCCAATAGCAACATTGCACCTACTTACCTGAAAAGAGTAAGGCTGGAGAAAGAGTAACTCTCCGGTTACTCCCTCTGGGTCATTCTTTGAAGATCCTGAGGTATCGAAGCCCTTTCCCTTCACTTTTACCTCAGAGTCCCCTTCGGATGATTCTGAGGGATTGGTAGAACCTAATCGTCATCCTATGTTTGGGTAAGTTTTCTAGCACAGAATAATATTTTGATTTTTAGGAGATACAGAAGAAGAGAAGGGGGAAAGATTATATCCCGTCATAGATCATAAAAGATCGTTCGCAATGTTA